>JAEEGJ010011511.1_pt1 | contig 22417 bp, 17 predicted proteins | sample 8958761 | NCBI WGS metagenome assembly JAEEGJ01 (sample SAMN16246546, study PRJNA631951) | gut metagenome | biome: gut microbiome; feature: rumen; material: RS-attached | host: Bos | place: Iran: Karaj | collected 2018-10 | reverse complement strand
TGGATTTGAATTTTTGTTATTTTCCATTGTTGTTGACAATTGTGTCAACTTTTTCTAGCGTAAGACAAAGTGTAGTTTACTCAATAACCAATAACCTCTAACCACTAACCCTTAACCTAAATTCAAAAAATATCCTTCAACATTTGCAGAAGTATAGAAATTAGTTTGTACTTTTGCGAGTTAATTAATGTTGTGTGGAGAAATGAAAATGTGGATAAATAGGATTTTTGTTAGCTTAGTGGTTTTGTTTTCTGTTTGCCTGTTGTCGTGGGGGGAACAGACTGGAAATAGGCGTTCGCCTGAGGCGGAGAGCCTTTTGCAGTGTTTGCGTCAGATTTGGGGTAAACGGATTATCTCGGGTACTATGGCAACGGTGAACTGGAACATAAACGAAGCTAAGTGGGTGCACCAGCATACAGGTAAGTGGCCTGTCCTCAACTGCTTCGACTACCTTCATCATCATTCCTCCGGCAATGGTAGTTGGATAGACTATACCGACGTCACTCCTGTGCTCGATTGGCATCGTTCAGGTGGGTTGGTGTCAATAATGTGGCATTGGAATGTACCTGCCAATCAGGTTGGGAAGTATTCGTTTTATTGGGGCACAGAACCCGACAAAACCACATTCGACGTCAGAAAGATTTACGACCCCACATCACCTGAATATCAGTTGATGATTAGTGATATAGACACAATTGCATCATACCTCAAGTTACTCAAACAGTACAATATACCTGTGCTTTGGCGCCCTCTGCACGAGGCTGGCGGCATGTGGTTCTGGTGGGGACGCGACGCGGAAGCATGCAATGAGCTATGGCGCGTTATGTATAAGCGTTTCCAGGCAGCAGGACTCGATAATCTCATTTGGGTGTGGACTCAGGCTGCAGCATGGAAGAAACCTTATAGCGAGGGCTATCGCTGGTATCCCGGTGATGAGTATGTGGATATTGTCAGCATTGATATCTATAACGAAAGCAGTGCTGAGAATATAAAAACCTCTTGCTACGATTTTCTTTGCCAGTCTTCGCCTGATAAGTTGGTTGCCCTTACGGAGTGTGGTAATGTGCCCACGATTCGTGAACAATGGAATGCGGGCTGCAAGTGGGTGTTCTTCATGCCCTGGTATGATCATGGACGCACGAGTAAACTTCAAAGCAAGGATTTTCAAAGTAGAGACCACGGCAATGCTGATGCTGCATGGTGGCAGGATGCTTTTTCAGTCGATTATGTACTCTCGCGCGATGATTTCCTAAAATTGAGGCAATGAAGGCTGCAGGATAAAAAGAAGTGGAAAAGGACTTCTTTTTATTTTTTATTTCGTACTTTTGCAAAAAAATGGTTATAGGTTATTGCTTATAGGTTATTGACCTGAAACTTTAATCTTTAACCTTTAACCTTTAAACTTTATATTACTATGCGTTTTGCAGGACTTATATTGGCAATGATGCTGGCAGCGAGCAGTGCTGCAAAGGTAGTGTACCATCGTTATTGGTCATCCGGCAGAACAACCGGAACCAAAGGATAAATGGAAGCCGGAGAATGTGTCATATAACGAGTTTGGAGGAAATGATTCAAAATAATATTAGGCGATGAAAAAAACTTATCTGCGGATGTTGTCTGCCATCCTATGCTGCGGGCTCGCGCTGCTTTCATGTAGCGATGATAACAAAAACAATGGTAATAACAACGGTCAGGGTGATTCTGAGCCAAACTATGCCGACGTGGCAGTAATGTACTATGGTATAGGTGGGGGCGATTTGGATTATGCTACAGAGGTGGACTTTATGTTGGCAGCCTATCAGATGTCCAGTCAAGTAAGGAACGTCCGTTATTTTGTACAGTATAAATATTCAAGCAGGGAAGCTTGCATTACTTATGATGCAAGCCAGAAAGCTACGAATGCTAAATATAACTATGCGATGAGCGGTGAGTATGGTTCTGTGTATCGCTACGAACTGTTAGGGAATATGCTGGATATGGAGTATCTGAACAAGAATGGCGATAATGTTAATTATCAGGAGAACGGAAGGAAGGTGTTTCCTAACTTGAGCCAATATAAGTTTGCCGGTTCTACGTTTGAGATGTATCAGCCAGATAATCTGGTCGATTTTATCAGGTGGACAATGAAGCAGGCTCCGGAGGCTAAGGCTGTAGTACTTTGTCTGGGGGACCACGGAGGTGCATATTGTGTGACAACCGACACGGTGAGAACTACACGCGGTGTGATGTATGATGACAATCTGGTGGGCAAACCATCTATGACCATTGCTGATTTGGTCGCAGCCCTGAAGCAGTTGTCGGCCGATGAACTTGCTAAACTGAAGCTGATCAATTTCGACTGCTGTATGATGAGCAATCTTGAGACTCTGGGCGAACTGAAGGACCTGGTACCTTATGTGATGGGTTCCAGCCACTCTGTACCGAGTGCTGATCAGGGTAAGTTCGTGTATTACATGGGACTGTCGCAGGGAGAAGAGACGGCTATTGCCGAGAATGCAAAGAAGTTTAATGCTGCAGTGCTGGATATGCATCGTACACAATTCGTCAATGGCGGTAAGAAGTGGGATACGCTTCGTAACCTCGACTATACAGTGACTGATATGAAAAAGCTCGATCCTCTCTTTGCGAGCATAAAGAATGTCGTGGACTATCTGGTCAGTGACGAGAATCCTGCTTCGCCGGCAGAAAAGGCTGAAGAGTACTCAAAGGCTGCCTGCGAGTGTTACCACTATGTTGGTAATACTCCAGTATATGACATTATGGACTACCTGAATAAACTGAAGGAATATGTTTTCCCCGGCAATGCTAAGTTCGCAGCCCTTGTGAGTGACGTGAAGACTGCTGTGAAGGCTGCGCAATACGGACATGTTGATTATACTTATTCACTCGATCCGGAGAATGGTACGAACAATCTGGGTCTGTCGTATAGCGTATTGCTCGGATGTAATGCCGATGTGTTCAGTTTTGGCGATCAGGTAAGTGATATACCAGAAGAAAAACAAAATCTGGGTGCAATCATGGTTACTATCAAAGGTGGCAATGGTATAGAGGGTGATGAGTATTTTAATAATGTGATATTCGAGGACGGTCATTCGTATATACACGAATGGCTTAAGGGAGAAGCCGTAAACAACGCCTACCTGTCAAATTCAGCTTTAAATGGAGGTGCTGTTGTATCGTGGGCAAAGACATATAACACGACAGTATTTGATAAGGCTACCGGCTGGAGCAAGTGGATGAGAAAGAATCCGGGCCTGCCTCAGTACAACCCTCCGTTCGGAGAGGATAAGGACGGAATCTATGACTCTCAGAACGACTGGCTGGAGGATGTCTTACAAGAGCTTCTTTAATCGGTATGCGCTTAGCTGGGTTTATACTAACGGTAATGGTGGCAGCGAGCAGTGCTGCAAAGGTGGTGTATATGAGTGCCGCAGGCAGTGATGCCGGCGACGGTAGCATAAGGAATCCCTTTGCAACTCTGCCTGCGGCGTATAAGGCTATAGAGGGAGGTGATACCATCTGTGTACGGGGTGGAAGGTATTATGTTGACGATAGTCAGGTGATGAAGATTGTGGGTCCTTATGCTTGTGTGTTTGCTTTGGATAAGGCTGGAACAGCAGAACGACGTACTTGCGTAATGGGTTATCCAGGTGAACGTCCTGTGTTCGACTTTTCAGCTTTGCAAATGGATGGCAAGTATCGTTTTGCAGCTTTTTACTTGGGCGCTGACTACCTGCATCTGAAGAACTTTGACATAGTCGGTGTGCCTGTGCGCATAAAAGGACATACTCAGTCGGAGTGTGTGAGTGCGAGAAAGGGTTCTCACTGTATAGTGGAGAATTTGGCTATGCACGATAATATGGCTATAGGTTATTATCAGTTGGTGGGAGAGTATAATCTGGTGCTGAACTGCGATGCATATAATAACTACGATGATTTTTCCGAAGGGGAGTATGGTGGAAATGTCGATGGATTCGGTTGCCATATAAGGAATGTGAAACAGAAGGGTAATGTGTTCCGCAATTGCAGGGCTTGGAGAAATTCTGACGATGGATTCGACTTGATAAACTGTGACACCTCTGTGGAGTTGGATCATTGCTGGGCATTTTATAATGGTTTCAGACCTACGGAGAATGCTGCTGACACAGTGACCTTTGTGAGTGCAGGCGACGGTAACGGATTCAAGGGTGGCGGATTTGGAATGGGAGAAAAGACGAAGTGCCCGCCTGAGTGTCCTGAGCATTATATCCATGACTGTCTGGCATTCAAGAATAAGGCAAATGGCTTCTATTCGAACCACCACATTGGGGGCAACAGATGGGAGAACAATGTGTCGGTATTGAACCGCAGAGATAATTATAATATGGTAAACCGAAAGGGCAGAGATGCTGTGGGAAAGGTGGATGTGCCAGGCTACGGACATGTGCTGAGGAATAATGTGTCGTTCCACCCTGGTAAATGGCATATTTCGAATGTGAACGAAGAGAAATCTACACTGGAGGGTAATTCGTTTCAAAGTGGCAAACAACTGACAGAGGCTGACTTCGAATCGACTCAGGAGTCGTTGCTCTTCGTTGCTCGAGATGCAGACGGTTGCCTGCCTGATACAAACCTGTTTAAAATAAAGAAATAATGGTTGAGGCTGCAATAAACGATTCAATAGCTGTAGATGCTGCATGCAGTGGCAATCCAGGTCCGATGGAGTATCGAGGGATATACCTGAAGACAGGAAAGGAGATTTTCCATTTCGGTCCTGTGCACGGAACAAACAACATTGGGGAGTTCCTTGCTATAGTGCATGCATTGGCTCTGCTGAAACAGAAAGGAATGCATGAGATGCCTATATACAGCGACAGTGTGAATGCTCAGATATGGGTGAAGAAGAAACACTGCAAAACCACTCTGGCTCGCACTCCCGAGACGGAATATCTGTTCAGTCTCATTGCCCGTGCTGAGGCTTGGTTGCGCAATAATTCCTATAGCAACCCGATACTGAAGTGGCCTACGGAAGAGTGGGGGGAGATTCCTGCAGACTTTGGAAGAAAATGATGCCCCCCAACTCTTGAACTCTTGAACTCTTGAACTCAACATGAAAGTATTTATATCAGGAAAGATGACGGGACTGACCCATGAGGAATTTCAGGCGAAGTTCGATGCCGCAGCAAAGAAGTTGCAGGCAATGGGTTATGAGATATTCAATCCGTCTGTGTCGGAATGGAACGATGCTATGCACGACAGAGGTATGTCGTATGGCGAAATACTGATAGAGGACCTCAGAAAGGTGCAGGAGTGCGATGCCCTGTATATGCTCGATAACTGGAAAGAGTCGAAAGGGGCAACAGCAGAACATGCCTTTGCAGATGCGATAGGGATGAAGATTATGTATGAGGGAAGTTAGGAGTTGAAAGTTGAAAGTTGATAGGTGACAGGTGAAAAAATTCTCTAATTCTCTAATTCTTGATAAACTTGAAACTAAAATTTATTATATATGAATAAGGCAGAATTAATTAGCGAGATTAAGCAGAAGGGTACATTCCTATGTGTAGGACTTGATACTGACATCAAGAAGATACCTGAGTGTGTGAAAGGTGATGCAGACCCTGTGTTTGCATTCAATAAGGCTATCATTGATGCTACAGCACCGTATTGTGTGGCATATAAGCCTAATTTGGCGTTCTATGAGAGTATGGGTGTGAAGGGATGGATTTCGTTTGAAAAAACCATTAAGTACCTGAACGAGAACTACCCAAAACATTTCATCATTGCTGATGCAAAACGTGGTGACATAGGTAATACCAGCATGATGTATGCACGTACTTTCTTCGAGGAGATAAATCTGGATGCTGTTACTGTAGCTCCATACATGGGTGAGGACAGCGTTGGTCCGTTCCTGCAGTATGCAGGCAAGTGGGTCGTACTCCTTGCACTTACCAGCAATAAGGGTAGTCATGACTTCCAACTGACTGAAGACACTGCTGGTGAACGCCTCTTTGAAAAGGTGTTGCGCAAGAGTCAGGAATGGGGAAATGACGAGAACATGATGTATGTGGTGGGAGCTACTCAGGGACGTATGTTCGAGGATGTGCGTAAGATTGTGCCAAACCACTTCCTGCTCGTTCCGGGCATCGGAGCTCAGGGTGGCAGTCTTGAAGAGGTGTGCAAGTATGGAATGACAAAAGACTGCGGACTGCTCGTGAATAGTAGTCGTGCTATTATCTACGCAGACTCTACTGAGCGTTTTGCAGAGGTTGCTGCAGAGGAGGCAAAGAAAGTTGCAATGCAAATGGCAAAGATACTGAATGACAAATAATAAGATTATCAACGACCCTGTATTCGGTTTTATCAGAATACCTAATGGGGTGCTCTACGATATTGTGGTGCACCGCGATTTTTTCCGACTGAGTCGCATTCGTCAGTTGGGTGCTGCATATATGGTGTATCCGGGTGCCCAGCATACTCGTTTCCAGCACAGTCTGGGAGCATTTCATCTGATGTGCAAGGCAGTGGCAACCCTCCAGATGAAAGGTGTGGAGATAACAGATGAGGAGGCAGAGGCAGTTGAGGCTGCCATACTGATGCACGACATAGGTCATGGTCCTTTTTCGCATGTCTTGGAACACACCTTGATAAGTGGTGTAGCACATGAGGATATCTCCCTGATGATTATGGAAAAACTCAACAGGGAATTTGACGGAAAACTGTCGCTGGCAATAAAGATTTTCAAGGATAAGTACAAGAAGCACTTTCTCCACCAACTCATTTCGAGTCAGCTGGATATGGACCGACTGGACTACCTGCGACGCGACAGCTTCTTCACAGGTGTAACAGAAGGAAGCATAGGCAGCGACAGAATCATTGATATGCTACATGTACGTAACGATCGTCTTGCTGTAGAGAAGAAGGGTATTTATTCTATTGAAAACTACTTGGTAAGCCGTCGCCTGATGTACTGGCAAGTGTATCTGCACAAGACCAGCGTAGCAGCAGAACATGTACTCATCAATGCCTTGCAGCGTGCAAAGGATCTGGCACGGGAAGGTGTGGAACTGTTCTGTTCGCCTGCTCTTCATTTCTTCCTTTATCAGGACATAGACAAGGAACGCTTTATGAACGATGAGGAATGCCTGAAGAATTATCTCAATCTTGATGATAACGATATAATATCGGCATTGAAGGTGTGGCAGACCAACGACGACAAGATTCTGGCAATGCTCTCAGAGGACTTCATCGGCAGAAATATATTCAAGGTGGAGGTGACGGAAGGTCCTGACGATACTTCTGCCAGCGAAGCTCAGACAGTTAAGAGTATTGCTGCTAAGTATGGAGTAAGTGAGGAGGATACAAAACGTTACCTGACCAGTAGTCTGGTAGTGGGTAGAGATATGTACACTACTGTGGAGGATATGATAGAGATTCTGATGAAAGACGGCACAAGCAATGACATCTCGAAGGTGTCTGACATGCTGAATATAGATACTCTGTCTAAAAAGGTGAGAAAGAAATTTTTCTGTTATCAGAGATAAAATACTGCTTGTGGAAGAAAGTATAAAGATAAGAGGTGCAAGGGTTAATAATCTGAAGAATATCAATGTAGATATTCCAAGGAACAAACTCATCGTTATCACTGGAGTCAGTGGTAGCGGTAAGTCGTCGCTTGCCTTCGACACACTCTATGCGGAGGGACAACGCAGATATGTGGAGAGCCTTTCTACATATGCCCGTCAGTTTATGGGACGACTCCAGAAACCGGAGTGCGATTTCATCGAAGGTATTCCCCCTGCAATAGCCATAGAACAGAAGGTGACTTCGAGGAATCCACGCAGTACTGTGGGTACTTCGACAGAGATATACGACTACCTGAGAATGCTTTTCGCAAGGGTAGGAAAGACCATTTCGCCTGTAAGCGGCAAGGAGGTGAAGAAACACACCACAGAGGATATGGTTCAATGTATGCTTGCCTATCCTTCCGGAACCCGTTTTATGGTTCTCTGTCCGATGGCTATCCATGGTGAACGCACTCAGCGCGAACAACTGGAGATAAATCTGAAACAGGGATTTGTCAGGATATATGTGGACGGAAAGGTCGAGATGATTGAGGATTACCTGAAACAGGAGGATTTTGAAGGAAAGAAGAAACCACAGAAGATATGGCTGGTGATAGACCGACTTGTGGTGAATGAAGAGAAATCAACAATTTCGCGTCTGGTGAACTCAGCGGAGACAGCTCTCTTCGAAGGTGAGGGAGTCTGTGTGTTGTATTTCCTTCCTGCAGATGTAGATGAGAAGACAGCTAAGAAGGATCATTGGCATGAGTTCTCGCTTAAGTTCGAAGCTGACGGTATAGAATTTGAGGAACCTACAGACCAGATGTTTTCGTTTAACTCGCCTGTAGGTGCTTGTCCGGAGTGTGAAGGTTTTGGACGCATTATCGGTATCGACGAGAGTCTTGTAATTCCTAATACAGAACTGAGTGTGTATGATGGTGCTGTTGTATGCTGGCGAGGCGAGAAGATGGGGGAGTGGAAGAAGGAGTTCTGTCGTGGAGCTGAACGCTGGAACTTCCCTATATTCACTCCTTACTACCAACTGACACAGGAACAAAAGGATATACTTTGGCACGGAGTAGAGGAAGTAAACGAATGGGGAAACCGTTCCATCTGTATAGATGAGTTCTTCCGTATGCTTCGCGAAAACCAGTATAAGATTCAGTATAGGGTTATGCTGGCCCGTTATCGTGGAAAAACGGTTTGTCCTACATGTCACGGACACCGTCTGAAAAAAGAGGCTGAATATGTGAAGGTTGGCGGCAAGTCGATTAGTGAGATATGCGACTTGAGTATTATAGATGCAAGCGCTTTCTTCGAAAAACTGAAACTCTCGAAGCATGATGAGGGAGTAGCACGACGACTGCTGCTGGAAATTCGTTCCCGTTTGCAGTATCTGATGGATGTCGGATTAGGCTATCTGACCTTGTCGCGTCTGTCAAACAGTCTTTCCGGAGGTGAAAGTCAACGCATCAATCTGTCAACAAGTCTCGGATCGAGTCTGGTGGGTAGTCTGTATATTCTCGACGAACCATCTATCGGTTTGCATTCTCGCGACACAGAACGTTTGCTATATGTACTCAGAAAACTGCAGGAACTGGGTAATACAGTAGTTGTGGTGGAACACGATGAGGAGATTATGCGTGCTGCTGACTACATTATAGATATTGGTAAGGATGCAGGCAGATTGGGAGGTAATATAATATATGAAGGAAAACCTCAGAATACCCCTTCTGCTGATATGAAACCTGGGGAGAGTCACACACTTGACTACCTGATGGGTTGGGAACAGATTGAGGTACCGCAGAGCCGTCGTCCTTGGAACAACTATATTGAAGTGAAATGTGCCAGGGCCAATAACCTGAAAGGGGTGGATGTGAAGTTTCCGCTTAATGTGATGACTTGTGTTACAGGAGTCAGCGGAAGTGGAAAGTCAACTCTCGTACGCGATATCCTCTATAGGGCTATCAAACGTCATCTGGATGAAAACTGCGAAAAACCAGGTCAGCATACAGGTATAGGGGGTGACCTCGATATGATAAAAAAAGTCGAATTCATCGACCAGAATCCTATCGGTACTTCCTCCCGAAGCAATCCTGTCACCTATATCGGAGCATACGATGAAATCCGAAAACTCATGTCGGGTCAGCAATTGGCAAAGCAGATGGGTTACACCCCTGCTTTCTTCTCGTTCAATGCCGATGGAGGACGTTGTGAGGAATGTAAGGGCGAAGGAACAGTAACTGTTGAGATGCAGTTTATGAATGACCTGGTGCTGGAGTGCGAATCATGTCACGGAAAACGTTTCAAACAGGAGGTTTTGGATGTGCTCTTCCATGGAATGTCGGTATATGACATACTGAATATGACTATCAATCAGGCTGTGGAATTCTTTACCGAGAATAATGAGAAGAAAATTGTGCAGAAGATGAAACCTCTGCAGGATGTAGGACTGGGATACATAAAGTTGGGACAGACATCGAGCACTCTCTCTGGAGGCGAAAACCAAAGAATAAAATTGGCTTATTACTTGAGTCAGGAAAAGACTGTTCCTACATTATTTATATTTGACGAACCGACGACGGGACTACATTTCCACGACATAAAGAAATTGCTTAAGGCATTCAATGCCCTTATAGAACGTGGGCATACCATTCTGATTATAGAACATAACCTTGATGTGATAAAATGTGCCGACCATATAATCGACCTCGGTCCGGAGGGTGGAGATAAGGGAGGTAATATTGTAGCAGAGGGTACTCCTGAGGAAGTTGCACAATGTAAGGAGAGTTATACGGGTGCTTATCTTAGTGAAAAACTGAAAAAACACTAAAAACTTTGTGCTTATACATTTTTTTATCTACATTTGCCGCGCTAACCAATTTTTTTTGAAAACTTATAACTTCTTAGTATATGAAAAAACTAACCTTTCTTTTGCTGTTGTTAGTCGGTATGATGGCTAATGCTGCAAATACCAAAACTACTGTTACTCAGGTAACGGGTTCTATTACGATTACTGCTGATGAAGACTATATCATCACCAGCACAACTCCTTTTACCACATCAGGTAGCATCAATATCCAGAATTTGGAACATGGAGCTGTCATCCTCTCTGCTGTTAAACCGAGTGTGACTATCAGCAAGTGGCTGTCGTATGTAAAGATAAATGGAGCAGCTGCAGTAGATGGAACAAACTGTCAGGTAAGAATCTATGGAAAGGGTGCTATCATCTTCCCATATGGAAGTGACTTTGCTCCGCTTACCTGTTATACAGAACCTGATTTTGCGGGCGAGTCATGCTCTACATATCGGGAAGGCAATAGTGGTGGATTTATGCTTACCCTTACTGCAGGAAGTCTGAATAACAAAATCCGTTCGTTCAAACTGAAACGTGGATATATGGTAACCTTCGCGTTAGGTACTGTTGGATGGGGATATAGCCGTTGTTTCATAGCTCATGATGAAGATCTTGAAGTAGCTGCTATGCCAAGTAATATGGATGCCAGAGTATCTTCTTACCGTCTGTTTAAGTGGTACTACTCTCGTAAGGCAGGTCTTGCCAGCAATGGCAATGCAGATGCCAACGGAGCTCTCAACAGTACTTGGTGTTATGACTGGGGACAGGGAAATGCAAGTCTGTTGCCTGACCAGGAGTGGGTTCCAAACCATATCTATGAAGACTGGCCACCAGTTGCCACTTGTGGTGGTGTGACTCAGTCTTGTCATATGAAGACAAACAACGAACCGGGTAACTCTGCCGATGACCACCCACAGGATGTGTCAACAGTACTTGCTAACTGGCAGAACCTGATGCGTACAGGTATGCGTCTTTGTTCTGAGTCTTCACATGATGGTTCTATGAACCACTTGAAGGCATTCATCGACAGTATTGATGATAGAGGTTGGCGTTGCGATATTCTCGACTTGCATTGTTATTGGCCTAGTGGTTTCAATAACTTGGATTGGTATAGTAGCAACTATGGTCATGGACGTCCAATCTGGATTTCAGAGTGGATTTGGGGTGCTTCATGGAATCACAATGGTGCATTTGCAGATGGTGTTACTGATGCACAGATTCTTAATGAAACAAAGAACATCCTCAACACTCTCAATAGTTCTGATATTGTAGAGCGCTATTCATACTGGAATGGCGAAAGCAAGGGTCATATATATGAAAATGGTCAACTTACCGATCTTGGTAGATACTATGCTTCAATGGATGATGGTATCGGTTTCAAGAGGTCTAAGGAATTTATTCCTAAGGTAGTATTTAATGCTCCTACAAATCTTGCAGGAACATATAACAAGACAAAAGGTACCTTTGCACTTACTTGGAACGATTCGAATGGAGATATGCTCGACTCTGTAGTTGTGGAGTGTAAGTTACCAGGTGCAACTCGTTTCACATGGCGTCATAAGGTAGAACTGAAGGATTGCAGTTCTAAAAATGGTGCTTCCTACTCATATACAGACATTCCAGAAAAGGCTGGTGCATACTATTATCGTATAGCTGCTTATCCTATAGGTACTAAGACTGCTAAATACAGTAACGAAGTAGCAGTATCTATTACGGAAACGTTCGGAAATGCTGATGTACAGTATGGTAAGATGAATATAACCAGCCTTGATGCGGTTACATCAAATTTCACAGAGTCTATGACATCTACTCCTGCTGTGTTCATGGGTGTTCTCTCAAATAAGAATTCCAGCCTTTACCCAGGTAATCTTATTACTAGTGCCGGAAGGACTAAATTTTCATATCAGATACAGCCTTGGCAGGCACAGGGAAGTAGTGCCTCTACTATGTCGAAAGTAGAGGAAGCAGCATTCCTTGCTATGCCAGAAGGTAACTACAAATATGGCACTCTTGATTGTGAAGTTGGTATTATACAAATTCAAGATGAGGCAGAGGTAACCTTCAAACAGGCTTTCCCAGAGGGAGTAGTACCTGTAGTGCTGGTAGAAGTGAATAATCCTGCGATAAAGAAATATCCTTATTCTCTCAATATTGTTGAGGTAACCAATACAGGCTTTAAGGTTAAGCTTCAGTACGAGGCTGATATAGCTAAGGAGCATGCTATTACTTTGGCAGTTAAAATGGGTTATCTGGCTATCACTCCTGGTATGGGCAACCTGATATCTGAGGTTGAGTCTTCTGAGGTCATTGGCGAAACAATTATTTCGAAGACTCCTTGCACCCACGAAGGTCAGGCATGTCTTGAGGTGGTAGCAGATCAGAATATTCGCGACACATATTCTAATATAGTAATAGCTGCTGGTGTAGGTGAGAATACTATGTGGGGTCGTACAGCTCGCAATTGCACATTCAAGAATGGCGATGACCAGTTGTATTTCTCTAATCCAAAGGTATTCGGAAAGTGTCAGTCAAGCAATTATCCTGGTGCTTCTATCCTACGAATCAATACATATGTAACGGAAACTGATGCAGAATCTCCTTACAAAGGATATGTAACTGGTATGCAGGTAAAACGACAGGTTGATGGCACTAATTCTTCTCCTCACACACAGGATTATGCCGACCCTCTGGGTTATGTAGTAATAGATAATGGTCTGGAGAATACTTATGGGGAGAGGGTAGAGCGAGTAGTTCGTTACGAACCTCTGCCAGATGGCGTCAATGCTGCTACAGCAGACGAAGTCCAGATAGTTGCTATCTACAATCTCTCTGGTGCTCCTCTGCCATCGCTCCAGAAAGGCATTAACGTTGTTAAGTATAGCGACGGTTCTTTCAAGAAAATATTCGTGAAATAAAAAAAAGCTTCCGATTGGGAGCTTTTTTTATTTAGGAGTTAGGAATTATTTATTTACCTGGAACTTAGTGATTCCGTCCTTGATGAAGCCTACGATTTGGTTTGCTGCTGCAAGACCTGCGTTGGTGTTAGCCTCTGCTGTCTGAGCACCCATCTTCTTAGGAGTAGAGAAGTAGCGGCCTTCGAACTTCTTGAATTCTGCATCTGCGTCTGGCATGATGTCTGTGATGTACTTGATGTCTTCACGCTCAGCCATGAGTTCGATGAGTTCTGGTTCGTTGATTACTTCCTTACGAGCTGTGTTGATGAGGATAGCACCTTTCTTCATCTGTCCTACGAGAGCCTTGTTGATTGACTGCTTAGTCTCAGCTGTTGCAGGGATGTGGAGTGAAACGATGTCACAAGTCTTGAAGAGTTCTTCCTGGTTCTTTGCAGCTTTCACACCTGCAGCTTCGATTACTTCTGCTGGGCAGTAAGCATCGTAAGCAGCTACTTCCATACCGAAGCCTTTAGCGATGCGAGCTACGTTGCGACCTACGTTTCCGAAAGCGAGGATACCAAGTTTCTTACCCATCAGTTCGCTACCAGACTTGCCGTTGTAGAAGTTACGAACTGTGAATACGAGCAGACCGAGAACGAGTTCAGCAACTGCGTTGGCGTTCTGTCCTGGAGTGTTCATAACTACAATCTTACGAGCTGTAGCTGCCTCAAGGTCAACATTGTCATATCCGGCACCTGCACGAACAACAATCTTCAGTTGTTTTGCAGCATCCATTACTTCTGCATCGATTTTGTCTGAACGGATGATGATAGCATCTACGTCAGCAACAGCAGCGAGCAACTGTGCCTTTTCTGTGTACTTTTCGAGCAAAGCAATTTCAAAACCTGCCTTCTCAATGATTTCCTTTATGCCTTGTACAGCAGCTGCTGCAAAAGGTTTTTCTGTTGCTATTAAAACTTTAGCCATATTTCTTTCTTTTTAAATAGGAAATGCCATCTCCGAAAAGATGGCACATTCTTTTATAGTTTGTTTAATTAATGCATTTTCTCAAATTCCTGCATGCAAGCTACGAGAGCTTTAACGCCTTCGATAGACATTGCGTTGTAGCAAGAAGCACGGAAACCACCTACGTCGCGGTGACCCTTAACGCCAACCATACCCTTGCTTGTAGCGAATGCGAGGAATTCGTCCTGCAGGCTTTCGTATTCTGGTTTCAGAACGAAAGTGATGTTCATGCGGCTGCGGCTGTCCTTCTCTGCAGTACCTACGAAGAGCTTGTTGCGATCGATTTCTGCGTAGAGGATTTCTGCACGTTCCTTAGCCAGTTTCTCCATAGCAGCTACACCACCATGAGCCTTGATGTAACGGAGGTTCATCAGAGCGCTATAGATTGGCACTACTGGAGGAGTGTTGAACATAGAGCCCTTCTTTACGTGAGTGCGATAGTCGAGCATTGTAGGAATCTGGCGAGATACCTTGCCGAGAGCATCGTCCTTAACGATTACGAAGGTTACACCTGCCATAGAGAGGTTCTTCTGAGCACCACCATAGATGAGAGTGTATTTGCTTACGTCGATAGGACGGCTGAAGATATCACTTGACATGTCGGCAATCAATGGAATAGGAGAGTCGAGGTCTTCGAGGAGCTCTGTTCCGTAGATTGTGTTGTTTGTAGTGATGTGCAGATAGTCTGCATCTGCTGGAATCTCAAAATTCTTTGGGATATAAGTGAAGTTCTTGTCTTTTGAAGAAGCTACTTCTACAACTTCGCCAAACAGCTTAGCTTCTTTCTCTGCTTTTGTAGCCCAAACACCTGTGTTCAGGTAAGCAGCCTTCTTCTCGAGGAAGTTGAATGGAATCATACAGAACTCGAGACTTGCACCACCACCAAGGAAGAGTACTGAGTAGCCCTCTGGAATGTTAAGAATTTCCTTGAAGAGTGCTACTGCTTCATCTACAACTGGTTGGAAATCCTTAGCGCGGTGGCTGATTTCCATAAGTGAAAGTCCTGAGCCGTTGAAATCAAGACAAGCCTGTGCAGTCTGTTCTATTACTTCGCGTGGCAGAATAGAAGGTCCTGCATTGAAATTGTACTTTTTCATTATTAATTATGTTATGATGTTTAGAAATAGTTCTACCTTAAAAACTTCTGCGAAGGTACGAATAAATCAGTTAACAGAAAAATGAAAACTGAAAAAACTGATTTCCTTTCACATTTATAAACTATTCACCAAAAAATATAGCAAAATGTAACTTGCACCTTCCAACTTCGTACGAAAGACGAATGACGAAAGACGAAAAACCTCAATAACCAATAACCAATAACCAATAACCTATAACCTATCACAGCCACTTCTTCAGTCTGAACCATCCGAGTGAGCCTATAGTACTTACTATGCAGGCTACGATGGCGATTGGGAAACCCCATTTCCACTCTTCCATACCGTTAATCAGGTTCATGCCGAACATAGAAGTGATGAGGGTAGGGAACATGATAATCATGTTGAGCGAAGTGAGCAGTCGCATCACCTTATTCATATTGTTATTGATGATGTTGGCATAGGTGTCCATAGTGCTGTTCAGAATGGAGATGAAGATAGCAGTAGTCTCCCTTGCCTGTTGCATCTCAATGTTCACATCCTCAATCAGTTCTGCGTCGAGTTCATCGACAGGCAGACGGAACTTCAGTTTCGAGAGCAGGTTTTCGTTACCACGAATAGAAGTGGCAAAATATGTGAGCGAATCCTGCAGTCGCGACAGAGCCACAAGGTCTTTGTTGTCAATCTGTCGGTCCAGATTTCTCTTAGCCTTATCTATTATGTTGTTTACCTGTTTCAGGTACTTCAGGTACCAAACACTTGCACTCAGGAAGAGTCTGAAAACCAAGTCGGCAGAGTCGGTAAATCCCTCAGCTCTGCGCATCTGGTGGTTTATGAAGTCGAGCATCATCCTCGTCTCCTGATTGCAGATAGTTATAATCTTATCGCCCTTCAGCACTACTCCGAGTGGGATAGTGGTGTAGGGACTACGCGAAGAAACTGTCTTCAGGTGAGGCACACGAAGGATAATCATCAGCCATCCTTCGTCCATGTCGAAACGAGCTCGCTCGTCAGCATCTGCTACGTCATAAAGAAAATACTCAGGCATGCCAAGTTCCTGCTCCAGAAACTTCACATCCTCCTCTACAGGGCAAGTTACCTGCACCCAGCAGTTTGGTTGCCATGCGTCGATATGCTTGATACCGCCATTGAAATTCCAAAATGTTCTCATTGTGGTCTAGATCTTTAAATAATGCATAATTCATAATGCATAATTCATAATTGCTAATCGCTCGCTGATAAAGATCCAGACTCCGTCAGACCTTTATCCTTTTAGTTAATACTATTCGCCGGATAATCGTCCATATTTTTAGTGATTTTTGATTTCGGCTGCAAAGGTAAGAGTACTTGACATAAATTCCAAATTTATTTGAGATTTTACTTTTGTATTAAACAAAAACCATGAATAACCCTTTTGAGGCTTGTAGCTCTTTCAGAGCCTGCGCTAAGTGCTGTGAATTTGGCTTTAAGAACAAGTTCTTCAGCCCAAGTCACAGCACTCATCGCATCACTCCGTTCATACAAACCTCAAAAGAAAAACCCCGCTTCGCGGAAAAACCCCAGCCAGCGTAGAATTTTTATACAAAACAGCTGGTGAATGTAATAAGCACTACTTGTTTTGCGTTATCAAAAATAAAACAAAATTATGATAAACATAGATAATAAAGGTGCTAGTCCGGAATTAGCAACGGAATGGAAACGACACATATACGACATTCTCGGATGCTGTCAGGTTGTTCACAGAGAAATGGGGCCTTGGCTTAATGAATACATATACCAGGAAGCGTTAAAGATAGCTTTTGAAGAAAAGTCTATACCATTTCAGAAGGAGTATTCTTTCAAGGTGATGTTTCATGGTAAACCTTTGGAACACAGACACTACATAGACTTTTTGTGTCAGAATGATGTGGCGGTAGAATGTAAAGCTATCACATCTCTCGGACCTGAGCAGCGACAGCAGTTATGGAATTATATGCGACTGTCAAAGATTCCCTTCGGCATACTCTATAACTTTGCCCCAATAAAGGACCAATGCGAAAAATACCACCTTGACACTACCACCAACATCATAACTGCTTTTTAATGCCCTTTTCATTGTTTAAGCTAACTTTACTTTACGCTGGCTAAGGTTTTTCTTGTCGCAGACAAGGGTTTTTCTTTTTGAAAGTGGTGACATCCGGAGGATGGGTTCTGATGTTGGCGAGAAGATGATGTAAGCTTGCTTACAATCAGATTATTGGCGACAGCAGAACAGAGGCACGGAGTGCCAAACTTTCAAAAAGGGTTATTCTTGGTTTTTGTTAATGAAAAAACATTTTCCTCGTGCAGAAATTTCTTTTTCTGCACTACAAATTCTATGTTCATGACTTGTGAACATAAGTTCATAAGTTGTGAACATGTGTTCATAAGCCGTGAACATAAGTTCATAACGTTATGAACATAGATTTCCTCGCGTAGAAAAATAAAATTCCTCGCGTAGAAAAATAAAATATCCCACCAGGCAACATAAAAACCCTCACTCATCAACATAAAAACCCTCATCTGGTAAATAAAAAGATGTTCTCAAATATGAAAAAGGTATTCTTAAATTCTATAATTCTTGATTCGGAATGAAAAAAATTGCGTCAAATCCTAAAATGCATTAGCCCAAAAGGAAAAATCGGACATATTTCGGACGAAAAGGCCCCTTTTTTTAGTCTGGGGGGGGTAGGAAAGCGTTAAAAACTAAATTTTTGCAAAAATTATTTGCGTACATAATATATAAATGTGTACCTTTGCGGAATAAAGGTAGTGCTCAATTGCACAACATACAAAATACTAGAGTGTTAGAATAAGGTAATGATTATGTTTAAAGGCAAGATTGTATATATCGGTTTGTTGATAACCCTGTTGACGTCTCTTCAGGTACATTCTCAGAATGTGACTATAAGCAATAACTTACTATATGACGCTTGGTTGACTCCTAACCTCCGTGTAGGTGTCCGTCTGGCTCCCCATTGGTCTCTTGGTGTTACAGGAGGTTATCGTCCTTGGCCTACCAACGACCAGACCACTCGTAAGTGGAAACACCTGCTTGTGTCGCCGGAAGTTCGCTACTGGACCGACTCAGTCAATGTGCATCACTTCATCGGAATGAACCTCATCTACAGCCACTATAACGTAGGAGATGTGAAGTTCCCGTTCGGTATGTACAAGTCTGTTCGCGACGAGCGCCGTCAGGGTGACCTCGGGGCACTTGGAGCCTTCTACGGCTATTCATGGCCTCTTGGACGCCACTTCAACATCGAAGCACTCATTGGAGCTGCTGTAGGTATTACTAAATACAGCCGCTATCCGTGTGTACATTGTGGAGCCAAGATAGGTGATGCCACCAAGTGGTTCGTTATGCCTCAGGCAGCCATCAATATAGTATTCAACATACCAGGCCGCCCAGCAAAGCAAGTGACTCCTGTACAACCTATTTATGTTGTTCCGCCAGTAGTGGAACAGCCGTTCTTGCCTGTACTCCAGCCTGTTAAGGTGCGTCCTGTACGTCTTGATAGCGCTCTTGTGGTTAACTCCTCAAAATATGTACCATACGACCGCACTCGCATACTTCGTAAAGACAAGGAAGCACTCTATGTTCACTTCCGTACAGATAAATACAATCTCGATCCGGCATTCCGTCAGAACTCCGACATGCTCGACCGCATAGTCAAGGCTACCAATAGCATCATCTCCGATTCTACTACTATCGTGAAGAAGATACAGATTGTGGGTCTTGCCTCAGTCGAAGGTCCGGTAGAGAGAAACGAAAAACTGGCAAGCAATCGTGCCCTTACCCTCCAGCACTATGTGCAGGACAAGCTGAACCTGCCTGATTCGCTCTTCGATACAGTAGGAGGAGGTGAAGCTTGGGCAGACTTCCGCGACCAGTTGAACGATGCTGCAAACAGCGATTCGCTCTATAGTGCTCAGTTGCGTAAGGCTATAGACATTATAGATAATGAGAGCAACCTTGATGTTCGCGAACGCAAACTCCGCAGAATAAATGGCGGACGCACTTGGCAATACATCAAGCAGAATGTGCTGCGCGACCAGCGTAATTCCGGATACATCCGAGTATTCTTCGATGTAGTGCCCGATGTGAATGCGCAGACTATCAACGATGCCAGCGACATGCTCCACTCCGACTGTCCGGACTGTTGGCACGACGCCCTGAGCATGCTCCAGGAGATAAGCTATGATGAGCGAGGACACAACGCCATGGGGGTCGCCCTCTGGCTTTGCGGCAGACACGACGAAGCCATAGAATACTGGCGCAAAGCCGCTGCCAACGGCAATGCCGATGCAGCAGAAAACCTCCGACAATTGGAGAAAACAAAAAAATCATCACTCCAACCAACGGAGTAACACCATATATAAATAATGAGACAAGTTAAAATGATGTTTAATTATAAACCAATGCGAAAAATTATGAAAAAGCATTTCTATTTAGCCTTTTTGAGTGCGATAGTGCTCATAGGCAGTTCAATTTTCGTGTCTTGCTCTTCTGCTGACGAGCCGTTAGCTCAGACTGAAGAGAATGCACCTGCTAGTGAAAAGTACAACCCCGCAACAGGTGAGGTTGGTGTTGAGTTCGTTATGAATGTGTCTTCCGGAAGTGGAAACACACGCCAGACACCTGCCAACACACAGGCTACTATTGATCAGGCCTTCCGTGGCATTAACAATGCCGTGCTCGCAACTTTTACCCAGGCTTCTGACGGTAAATGGATTACCACAGCATCCACTGCCAACAAAACCTACAACCTGGGTGAAATTCTGGGTAGCGGAACACTTGATCCCGACGGTACAGGAGCTACACCTAAGTCACGCCGCGTTGTTGAGTTGGCGCTGCCTACCGGTACCAACACCCTGATGTTCTGGGGAAAGGCTATCAAAAATGGCACTGACAAGCAACAGGGAAGCATTTCTTACACTGTTGACAAGAATTTGGCAAACACGACTCTCACGCTGAACAAACGAATTCCTGAAAGTTCAGTAGCTGCTTTTACGCAGTATAAGACTCTGCTTGCAGCAGTTATGACAAAACTCGTTGATTCAAGAGTAGAGGTTACGGGTTCTTATGGGGACGATGAATTCACTGTTACTTTGGGATGGAAAGACTATGTCACTTACGATACAGGAAAGTTGGTTAGAAAGGAATATTCACCTGCTAAAGAAGATGGTGATCCTGCCGTTCTCATGTCTAATGATGCTCTTGGTGAAATCATGGCTGATGCATTCATTACGTTGAATACCATTTATGATGCAGAATTGCGTGCAGGTGCAGGTCCTGCAGTAGCCAGAATGTTAGGTGACCTCTATGAGCCGATTAACAAAGTAGCTATTGCAACTCCAACATCCAAGACAGAAGCCATCACCAAGGCTCTTGCCGATACTTGGAGAGCTTGGCTGACTACCATAATAGATGCGAGTGCTAAAACTTGGAATGCCACTTCAGCTGTTAAAACTTGGGTAGGTTCTGAAGCCTCGGTAAATGGAGATTTGAATGGTTTCCCTGTGACTCTTTTCAATGTTCCTCAAGGTGCTACTATCTTGCAAATAACTATCGGAAACCCAACAGTTGATGCAACCAGAACTTTCACTTACAGCTACAAGGAAACTATTCCTACCTATGCTATGGATGGAGGTGCAGGTGGTTCGTTCAATCCTCTGAACTATCGCTATCCTGCTGAGCTCTGCTATTTTGGCAACAGCCCTGTTCGTGTAACCAATGACGCACATACAACTGCTCAGTATCCTGATGGTGTTGCTAACTGGGACAATGATGATTCATGGGCAGCAGGTGCTACAGGTACCGGTTCTGCAGCTTGGACAAAGAACGGTCACGTGCTTTCTTCTACTCGTAGCGTTGCTATGCAGCAGAACATCAACTACGGTACGGCTTTGCTGAAAACAACCGTACGTTATGGTGCGGAAACATTACAAGATAATAATGCCAAAATTCAGCATGATCGTAGGGGAGTAACAGAGCCTAACAACACAATCGCAGCAGAAGCCGGTACATTCACGCTAACAGGTGTTCTGATTGGCGGTGTAGAGGAAACTGTGGGTTGGAACTATCTTGCGAAAGCTGCAACACCTTCTTACACATCTTACATCTACGACAACGACCTGCCAAGCGCAGCTATTCCTGCATATACCAGTGGTTCTGGTACTCAGAGTACACCAAACTATACCATGTTGTGGGATAACTGGAATCAGGGAAGAAAAGGTGCCAAGCAGAATGTGGTTTACATCGCCTTGGAGTTCGTGAACAACTCTGGTAAGGACTTCTGGGGTTGGAACAACCTTATCCGCAATGGTGCAACCTTCTACATCACCGGTAGACTGGATCCAGACACACGTCCTGCAAGCATAACAGATAAGACAGATGACCAATATGCAGCAGATAAGTCTCTGGGTATCACTTGGCCTACTAAATATGCATTACCTCCTTATGATGCAGATGGAAGCACTATCAAGGAACGTCGTGTATTTATTCAGGACTATATGACCGAAGCCAACTTCATCCTAGGTGAGTTCTCTCTGCAGAGTGCATTGATTGCTGTTCCTGACCTGCGTTCTTCTCAGATTTCTCTTGGTTTGAGCGTTGATCTTCAGTGGCAAGGTGGTCTTTCATTCGAATCAGTTCTTGGTGCTGAATAATAGAAAAAATAACTGTGAAGACAAGAAGAAATATTTTAAAGATGTGGCTCCTGCTGTCAGCCTTATGGCTGACGGCGGGTTGCTCATCCATTGACGATGACCTGTCGGACTGTCCTCCTGAGGAGTCACAGTACGAGATGCAATATGAACTGAAGCTGGTGACCAACATGACGACAGAGCTAAAGACCCAACTGACTACCATTACGGAACTCAGTGTCGCCAATGCCCTCGAGACACATCTGAAGAATATCTTCAGCGACTTCGCCCACGACGTGAACCTCTCGTTCTACGATACCGAAACTACCAAAG
>JAEEGJ010011510.1_pt1 | contig 22417 bp, 21 predicted proteins | sample 8958761 | NCBI WGS metagenome assembly JAEEGJ01 (sample SAMN16246546, study PRJNA631951) | gut metagenome | biome: gut microbiome; feature: rumen; material: RS-attached | host: Bos | place: Iran: Karaj | collected 2018-10 | reverse complement strand
ACGCATGCGTAATGCGTAGGTCTGCGGTTCGAGTCCGCAAAGTGGCTCAAAACAAGAAAGCAGGACATGAAGTCCTGCTTTTTTTGTTTAAAGGATTAAAGAAAACAAATGCTCTCGCAGAGAGCGACGAATAGTAACACCACATGGAAGTGTGGTGAAATATAAACAACAAAAAAACAACAAAGTAATGGTAAAACAGTACGAAACCGTTTTCATTGCCACTCCCGTTTTGTCTGAAGAACAGATGAAGGAAACGGTAAAGAAGTACGTCGACCTGCTCACCTCCAAGGGTGCCGAGATCGTGTACGAGAACAACTGGGGCATGCGCAAGCTCGCCTATCCTATCCGTAAGAAAACCACTGGATTCTACTACCTTATCGAATTCCGTGCCGAAGGTAGCGTTATCAACGACCTCGAGATCGCCTACAAGCGTGACGAGCGTCTCCTCCGCTTCCTCACCGTCAGCCTCGACAAGCATGCCGTGGCTTACAACGAGAAAAAGCGCAACGCCAAGAAGGCTGCAGCAGAAGCCGTCGAAGCTCCCGCCGAGGCATAATTAATTAAGAGTTACAAATCAAGAATTAAGAATTTGTTATGGCTAACGAGACCGAAATCAAATATTTGACCCCTATCGCTGTTGAAACTCAGCGTAAGAAATATTGCCGTTTCAAAAAACTCGGCATCAAATACATCGACTACAAGGATGCCGACTTCCTGCTGAAGTTCGTCAACGAGCAGGGCAAGATCCTTCCCCGCCGCATCACCGGCACCTCGAACAAGTACCAGAAGAAAGTGTCGCAGGCTATCAAGCGTGCCCGTCATATCGCCCTGATGCCCTACGTCGCCGATTGTCTCAAATAATCATAAGGAGGAAGAATAGATGGAAATCATACTCAAACAGGATGTGGCCAACCTCGGCTACAAGGACGAAATCGTCAAAGTGAAAAACGGCTATGCCAACAACTATCTTCTTCCCAAGGGAATGGCCATCATCGCTACCCCCGTCAATAAGAAGATCCATGCCGAGAACCTGCGTCAGCGCGCCCATAAGGAGGAAGCCCTCCGCAAGAACGCCGAGACCCAGCAGGCGGCCCTCAACGGCAAGACCGTGAAAATCATTGCCAAGGCTGGCGAAAACGGCCAACTCTTCGGCGGTGTCAACAATATCATGGTTGCTGAGGCCCTCAAGGAGCAGCACAACTATGACATCGACCGCAAGAACATCGTCGTCGACACCATCAAGACTGTCGGCACCTTCACCGCCAAGGTCAATGTCTACAAGGAGATCAAGGCCGAGCTCAATATTGAGGTTGTTGCCGAATAAAAACCTTGACATAAGTTTTTTGAGGGCGGTCCGTTGTTGACGGACCGCCCTCTTGCAATAAAACCACTACTAGGGATACATAATAATGGTGATTTGATATTTTTTTTCAGCCATGTTGAAAAAAAAGTGTAATTTTGCACCGCGAAAAAAAAGATAAAAAGATAAAAAAAAATAAATTATGAAAAAGGTATTTACCTCAATGTTAGCAATGTCGATGATGTTTTTCCTCTCCATGGCAAAGGCTGACAACCTTACCGTAGACCAGGCGAAAAGCATAGGCACCTACTATATGGCAGTCCAGACAGGCATCGATAAGCTTACCCCTCAGGACCTTCGATTGGCTTATCAGTACGAGAATCTCGATGTAGATGCTGCTGCGGCTTACGTTTTCAATGTCGGGGAATGCGGATGGATCATCGTTGCTGGCACCACCGTAGTGGATCCCGTGATTGCCTACTCTGAGGAAGGCTCATTCGATATTGATGCCATCCCTGACAACATGCGTTGGTGGTTGAAGAATTACACTGACGTTGTTGCTGACGTACAGCGTAAAGATGCTGAAAAAGGCTATCCCAACAGTGAAAAATACAACCTCTTGGTCAACCACGGCCTCAATGGTACCAAGGATGAAAAGATTATCCTTATGAACACCCGTTGGGACCAGGGCTCTCCATATAATCCTTCCTATAATCTCTATTGTCCTCAGGTCAATGGCCGCTATTCTGTTACTGGATGCGTGGCTACCGCTCTGGCTCAGATATGCAAATACTACAACTACCCCGTACAACCTAAAGGTACTGTGGGGTATACATGGCATGGAACACAGTTGAAAATTAAGCTTGATACTGTCTCTTTCAATTATGATCTGATGCCTACATCTCTGTTGAGTTTGTCAGGAAATATTACTGCCACAGCAGACCAAATCCGTGAGGTGGCCAAGTTGAACTACTGCCTGGGTGTCGCTGTCCATATGGACTATGACCCCGACGGCAGTGGTGCCTCTATGGATCAGGCTATGAGCAGCATGAGATACAGATTTAAATACCAGCAAGGAACCATGCGGATGCGTCGTGGCGATGTTGACACCGACTATGTCAATACAATACGCAATTACTTGCTTGCAGGCGATGTGCTGGCTATGCGTGGCGCATCTGCGACTGGTGGCTCCGACGCTGCCGGTCATGCCTGGGTGGTATGTGGTTACAAGCGCGAAAATACCCAGGAGTATTATATGAACTGGGGCTGGAACGGAACCGGCAACGGTTGGTATAATTTGGCCGACAACAATATGTATATCTCCAGCATGAATTATAATTTCAATTTGAGTCAGGGATGTCTTTTCGGTATGATTCCTCCCGAGGATTCCAATAGTCACCATGCACATGTGTCCATCCCCGATGTGGTGGATAACACCGTCCTTGGTACTGCCTATCCCAACCCTGCCACCTCCTCCATCTCGCTCCCATATAACACCGAGACAGCTGCCGATATGCAGGTCTACAGTATTGATGGCAAGTTGATAGCCACACAGCGTGTACAACCCGGCAGCGGTAAAGTGTCACTGCGTGTTGATGCGCTGCCCAAGGGTGTCTATATCTACCGGATGAACAGCAAGAACGGTAAGTTTATAGTGAAGTGAGTCTCACTCAATGGGTAGGGATACCGTGAAGGTCGATCCTTTCCCGAGTTCACTTTCAAGAGTGATGTGGCCCTGGTGGAGTTTTACCACCTGGGCCACATAGTTTAACCCTATGCCGAATCCCTTGACGTTGTGGATATCACCAGTGGAGACTCGGTAGAATTTCTCAAAGACATGCTTCTGGTCTTCTTTTGAGATGCCGAGGCCATTATCGCTGACACTGAGTAGGAAGCGGCCGTCCGCTACCGATGTGGCAACAGTGATATGTGGAGAGGTGGGGGAATACTTGATGCCGTTGTCTATTAGGTTATAGATGAGATTGGTTAGGTGTATCTCGTCAGCTACGATGACCGAGGGCGAGGCCTCAAGACGAGTCTCCAAGATGCCGCTGCGGTTGGCGAGGGTGAGGTTGAAACTCTGCGATACCTTTTCGATGAGACTGTGTACGTCGACCTCCTTCGGATTGATGCGGAACTTCTTGTTCGACATCTTGGCACTCTGCAATATGGTGTCTACCAGGACACGGAGGCGCTGGTTCTCGTCGTTGATGATACCGAGGAAGTTTTTCCGCGACGCCTCGTCGTTGGAGATGCTTTCGTCGCGCAGCATCTCGCAGGCAAGGCTGACAGTGGAGAGAGGCGTTTTTATCTCATGGGTCATGTTGTTGATGAACTCAGACTTCATGGTGTCCAGTTTGCGTTGCACCGTAAGGGCACGGATGGAGATGAAGAACATGATGATGATGATGGCTATGAGTATAAGGCTCGCGTATGCCAGCAGGTCTGAGTTGCGCTGAAGGAAGAGCTGTGCCGAGGGGAAACTCAGCAATATATAGTATTGGTTGGAGTTCTCGCTGTTCTTGGGGGTGAAGACATAACGGTAAGGAGAATCTTCCAGGTTGCGTTCGTTGCCGGCGCTGGAGGCGTAGAGCAGCGTGCTCTGTCCTTCGTCGTAAATACCCACAACGGGGCGTATGTCAATTCCGTTGGTCAGCAGGTGCTCCATGATGAGGCTGTCGAGGCTTTGGTAGCGGAAAGTGGGACTTGGCGTACCGTCGGGCAGCAACACATCGCCGCTGATTTGCTTGATGACGGCGTCCATGGCATTGGTGACACCTATGTTGAACATGTTGTCGTTGATGGAGACGGTGCGGCGAGTCTGGGTGAACTGGATGAACACCAGGCTGATGGCGGCAAAGGCGAAGATGGTGATGATGAAAACTCGTATCCAACGTTTCATGAGTGTGATATTTGGGCCGATGTCAAGAAACCGGTTGTCATTAAAGTGGTTAATATTTAATGATATAACGTATGTTGAAAAAAAATATTTTCTCGGTCGACCGAGAAATGGCTTTTTTTTAGTATTTTTGCATGGTAAAAACATGATGTTCTGACCACTTAAACTTTATAAGCCATGAGAATAGGAGTTATCATAGCTATGGATATAGAATATCGCCAGATGCGCGATGCTTTGGGTGGCGACACGGGCCGTTTGGGAAACAATGAGATTGTTCTGTGGCGTTGCGGCGTCGGCAAGGTGAATGCCGCCGTGGGTACCATGCGCCTCATCCAGGAGCATCATCCCGATGCCATCATCAGCACCGGCTTGGCCGGAGGCATCGACCCGCAGATGAATGTGATGGATATCTTTGTCGCCACGCAGTGTGTCTATCACGATGTGGACTGCGGTGGCATCAGCGAGGATGGCCCCTGTGTGCTCGGGCAGGTACAGGGTCTGCCTGCTCGCTACGATGCCAATCCACGCCTCTTGGACCACGCCCTCGAGGTTCCTTTCGATGGTAAAGAACGCCGAATGAAGGGCCTTATTTGCACCGGCGACCAGTTTATCACCGACCGCGAACGCCAGAATGCTATCAAGTGCCATTTCATCGATGGACTGGCCTGCGATATGGAGAGTGCCGCCATTGCACAGACATGCTACCTGATGAACGTGCCGTTCATCAGCCTGCGCATCATCAGCGACACCCCCGGCCGCACCGACGACCATCAGATGCAGTGGGCCGACTTCCTCGCTTCGATGTGCGACACCTCATTCCGCTTTGTAAAAAAATATTTAGAAACACTTTGATTTATGGAAGTAATACAGAGCTTCACCATTGACCACACCCACCTCAAGCCCGGCATCTATGTCTCGCGTATTGACAGGGGTTTTATCACCTTCGATCTCCGCATTACGGAACCAAACCGGGAGCCCGCAGTGGCTCCGTCGGCCATGCACAGCTTGGAGCACTTGATGGCCACTTGGTTCCGCAACTCAAGGGCCAAGGATGATGTGGTCTATGTGGGCCCTATGGGTTGTTTGACAGGTATGTACGTCATCATGACAGGTTCCTACAGTGTCGAGGATATGCGTGCATTGACCATCGAGTGCCTCGAGTGGATACTGACGCAACATGAGGTGCCGGCCACTACACCTGAGACCTGCGGAAACTATCTCCTCCACGACCTTCCCATGTGCCACTGGGAGTGCCGTCGCTACCTCGACCGCCTAAAGAACGATTTCCACTGCGAGTACACCAAACTGCAGGTGACGTTGGAAAGCGGCATGGTCTTTGCCGACGCTTGATCTTTAATTTCTCTGATTACCAATAGAATGATGATACAATAACGTTAGTTTAACGATTATGAAACGTTAAACTAACGTTGAACTAACGTTGAACTGTCGTTTAAGTGCCTGCCGATGTGGTGGTTGTAGAATATAAAGAGAGCCCTCTGGATAAGAGGGCTCTCTTTTGTTTTGGTATTAACCAGCTTTTAGAAAGCGTAGTTGAAACCGAGGGTGAAGGTGTTCAGGTGAGCGTCGATGGTCTGGGCATCCATGTTGGCGCCAAAGCCCCAGTTGTGAGCACCACTGCCATTGTCGGTGTAGAAGTTGGCATAGAGGGAGAGCAAGTTGACATAGAGGTCGAAGGAGATGTGGTCGGTAAGGCTGTAGTTCAGGCCGGGAACCACATTGATGCCGAAGGAGGTGAAGTCGTCGCCAAGGTCGCCGGTGGTATTGGTTACGCTGTTGTAGGTGTGCGACTCGAGACCGAGGGTGAGGTTGAGCTGTGCCTCGCAGAAGACGGTGAAGTTCTTCCAGGAAGCGAAGTTGTAGCGGAAGTAGGGGGCAAACTGCAGAGCGCTACCGGTGTTCGAGGCGTAGTTGTCCTGGTTGCCGATGTAGTTTCTGTTGTAGTTCATGACGTAACCGAACTGCATACCAATCTGCATGTCGTCATTCAGCCAGTAACCCACCTTGGGCATGATGCTGATGGAGGTGTTGGCAGTACCGCCGACATAGTCGTTGAGGTGGTTGTTGTTGTGGTCGACACCAATGTTGCCACCGATCACCCACTGGGCGCTGGCGGTCATTCCAAATGCTACGAGAGCAAGGGTCATAAGGATTTTCTTCATAATTTAATTTTTTTTTGGTTAAACATTTTTTCATGTCGTTTGACGATGCAAAAATACTAAAAAAATCTTAAATAACGAACGATTTATTAACAACATATTAACACCTTGTTGTTGATATGTTAGAAGTAGAGGTCTCTTTCGCCCTCGCCAATCTTGCACAGGTTGCCTTCGACGCGCTTCTTAAGTTCCTCTTTGCTAAAGGTTTGAGTCAGTTCCTTCAGCAGGCGTAGACCTTTCTCCTTGGTGGCGGGGGAGGCGTAGTCCTCCAGGTACTCGCGGAAGGTGAACATGGCGTTGGGTTTGCAGTATTCCTTGATGAGGCCGGGTTTGGCAAGGTCCATGAAGTCGGCTCCGACACGTCCTTTGCGGTAGCATCCGGTGCAGAAAGAGGGGATGTAGCCGCCGTCGATCATCATGGAGATGACCTCGTCGAGCGAGCGGTGGTCGCCAAGGGTGAACTGGGCGCCGGTGTCGCCGGTTTTCTCGTAGGGTTTGGCTTCGTTGCTGTTGTTGTCTTCGTCGTAGCCGCCGGGGTTGGTCTCCGAGGCTGCCGAGATCTGGCTGACACCGTATTTGACGAGCTGGTCGCGCAATTCGGGTCGTTCGCGTGTGGATATGATGATGCCGGTGTAGGGCATGGCGATGCGGATGATGGCGACGATCTTCATGAAGTCCTTGTCGCTGACGGGGTGGGGGATGTTTTCCGGCAAGCTGAAGGGAGTGCCTTCGGCGGGTTCGATGCGGGGGAAGGAGACGGTGTGGGGGCCGCAGCCGAATTCTTCTTCCAGATGGCGTGCGTGCTCCATGATGGCGAGGATCTCGAAGCGGTAGTCGACGAGTCCAAACAGGGCGCCGACTCCCACGTCGTTGATGCCGCCTTCCATGGCGCGGTCCATGCAGGTGAGGCGGTAGAGGTAGTCGGCCTTGGGGGTGCCGGCGGGGTGGAATTTCTTGTATTCCACTTCGTCGTAGGTCTCTTGGAAGCATACGTAGGTGCCGATTTTCTCGGCCTTGAGTTTGGCGTAATCTTCGACGGACATGGGTGCCAGCTCGACGTTGATGCGGCGGATGGTGCTGCCTTTCTCGTCTTTGGCGGCGTAGGTGCGGCGGATGGCCTCGACCATGTAGTTGGCGTCGTTGCGTGGGCTTTCTCCGCAGATGAGGAGGGCGCGCTTGTGGCCCATGCGCAGCAGGTGGAGGGTTTCGGTCTCGATTTCGTCGAGGGTGAGGATTTTGCGTTTCAGTGCTTTGTTGTCGCGGCGGAAACCGCAGTAGACGCAGTTGTTGACGCAGGCGTTGCCGGTGTAGATGGGGGCGAAGAGTACCAGGCGACGGCCATAGATCTCGTTCTTGGCGTATTCGGCAGTGTCGAGGATTTTCTGGATGCCAGCCTCGTCTTCCACACTGAGGAGCTTGGCCACCTCTTCGAGGTTAAGCCCTTTGAGTTTGCGGGCTTTGTTGAGTATGTCGTTCAGCTGGCTCTCGGTGGGGGCATTGTTCTCCAGCATGCCGTAGAGTTTGTCGCGATCGATGAAATTCTGATGTTTCATGGGTTTTATGTTTTTGGATTAATAATCTATAAGGTTTATTCTGTGACGTTTTTTCGGGGGGGGCACCTCTTCAGCTGGCCAAGGCTGTCTTGCAGCTCAGGCCGGGGAGGCGGCCCAAGGGGCCGGTGAGAGCATTGATTTGGTTCATGCTGCCCTCGACGATAAGCGACATCACGGCTACAGGCCTGTCGTGAAAAGGAAGTCCTTGTCGACAGAGGATGATGTCGGCATGCTCAGAGAGAATCTGGTTGACGGAAGGCGCCGCTTCGCGGTCGCGAATGAGTATGGTTATTGTTCCTATTCTCTTCTCCATCAGGTATTAGGCTTTTGGATTAGACATCTGGTTAACGCGGCAAAGATACAAAATGTTTTTGAACTGGAAAAAATATTTTTGTCAGTTCATTTTTTCTTTGTATCTTTGCACTTTGAAAAAAAAGTAAATATAGATGAAGAAAATAGTATTTATTCTTGTTGCAGTGGCCATTGCCACGGTTTCTCAAGCACAGTTTGTGGTGGGTCTCCAGGGAGGCTATTATTCGCAGCAAAGCACCAACTCTGTGAACAACGACAAACTCACGTCGTCGTACATGGTAGGTGCCGTACAGGTAGGCTACAAGGTGATGCCCAACCTTTATGTGGGTGTGATGGGTGGCTATGTGAACTGTGCATTCGACACGCTGGTGGCCACTGATACCTATTTCTATCCCAGTGTGGGTATGAATATCAATGTCACCGACCACAAGAAGAATCATCTGCGTGAAGGTTTTGTGGTGGCTCCCCAGGTGAAGTGGGAGTTCCTGCGCTTCGGCAATATGCACTTCAACTTGATGTTACAGGGCCAGTTGCGCATGCTGGGGGCCAATAAATATACGGAGAGTTTTATTACCACCACCTATCCCAATCCCAACGAGTATTTGGAGGTAGAGCCCTACAACGACTATATCAGTGATATGACATGGGGTGTGAGCATCCGTCCCACGCTTATCTATGAATTTTCGGAACATCTGAGTGCCGAGCTTATGCTCGATGTGTTGTCTCTGGGCTATATCAGCGAGACGGAAACTTTCGATCCGAATATTGCAGGCATTGATCCTGTAAAACGCACTACGTCGGTCTTCTATGCGGGTCTCAACTCGTTTACCGATGTCCTTCGTTGGGAGAATACCCTGTTGAAACTCGGTTTCAACTGGACGTTCTGATACTGTTTTGAAGTTTAAGGTTTAAAGTTTAAGGTATGTTTACCGATAAACGCGAGTTGTACATCGCACATTGTGACGATGGCAATCTTTGTATCAATGGCCGTATGGCCAATCGCCATGGTCTGATAGCAGGTGCCACAGGTACGGGCAAGACCGTGACGCTGCAAGTGATGGCCGAGACTTTCTGTCAAGCCGGCGTCCCTTGTTTTATGGCTGACATGAAGGGCGACCTGAGTGGTATATCACAGGCTGGCGCCATGAGTTCGTTTATAGAGAAACGCAAGGATACTTTCGGTATCCCAGAACCACGGTTCCAGGGCTGTCCGGTGCGTTTCTTTGACGTCTACGGCGAGCAGGGCCACCCCATCCGTGCCACAGTGAGCCAGATGGGGCCTCAGCTGCTGAGCCGTCTGCTGGGTTTAAACGAGACTCAGGACGGGGTGTTGAACATTGTGTTCCGTGTTGCCGACGAGCGTGGCCTGTTGCTGCTCGATATGAAAGACCTACGGTCGATGATCGACTATGTCGGCACGCATTCCAAAGAATATTCCCAGAGGTTCGGCAATATAGCTTCCGCCACGGTGGGGGCCATCCAGCGTGCGCTGCTGCAGCTGGAGAGTCAGGGCGCCGACAGATTCTTCGGCGAGCCGAGTTTTGATATCTTCGATTTGCTGCAGACTGAAGACGGAAAGGGTGTGATGAATGTGCTGGCCGCCGACAAGTTGATGCTGCAGCCCAAACTTTACAGCACATTCCTGCTGTGGCTGATGAGCGAACTCTACTCCTCATTGCCAGAGGTGGGCGACCAGGAGTTGCCCAAACTTGTATTCTTTTTCGATGAGGCCCACATGCTTTTTGAGGATACATCGAAGGCTATGGTCGACAAGATAGAACAGGTCATCAGATTGATACGTTCCAAAGGTGTGGGTATCTATTTTATTACTCAGAGCCCGACAGACATTCCCGAGAGTATTCTGGGACAACTGGGCAACCGTGTGCAGCATGCGCTACGGGCCTATACCCCCAAGGACCAGAAGGCAGTAAAGACAGCTGCCGACACTTTCCGTCCGAATCCTCAATTCAAGACAGACGAAGCTATCATGGAGCTAGAGACCGGCGAAGCATTGGTGAGTCTGCTTGACGAGAAGGGCGCTCCCAGTGTGGTGCAGCGGGCAAAGATACTGTTCCCGCTGAGCCAGATAGGGGCTATCACCGAAGGGCAGCGTACCGACATTGTCCGCGGAAGTCGTCTGGCAGGAAAATACGACAAGATTATTGATAGGGAGAGCGCTTTCGAGGTGCTGCTGAAAGAGAGCGAAAGCCTGACAGCCCAGGATACTCAGAGTGGTCGGGGCACTTCGGATGGTCCGAAAACCTCAAAAGGCGAAAGCTCTTCCAAGAAGAAGGGTATCCTCTCGAAGGTGCTGAAGGCCATTATGACCGCTGTTACCGCAACGATAGCCGCCCTCGTTGGTACTTTTGTGAGCGACAAGGTGAGCGGCAAGAAGACCAAGAGCCGCACGTCGGCGACACAGCGGGTGGTGAAGAACGCCACTTCGGCGGCGACAAGAACGTTGACCCGCGATATCTTGGGGAATCTGATCAAGTAAAGTTTATAGAAAACAGATATAGACAAATAGTTATGAAGAAGATACTTGTTATAGCCACTTTATTATCCATTTTTACTCTTTCCCAGGCGCAGACCTATGTGGGTACGATGAGGATGGGAAATGATGTCCAGAAGGACGTCTGGGTGGAATATGCCATGAATAACGATACGACAGGTACTGCCCATATCACCATCTTCCGAGTATTGAAGGATGTTGTGGCGCCCTACAAGATCAATTTGTTGATTCCTACCATCGAGGTGAAACCATCGGCTCAACGTACGGCGTTGATATGCTATAATATTGTTCCGCAATGCGAAGGAAAAGATGTCCCCGAATATCTGGTGGAGAAGTTGCAGGGTTCTGTGACGCATGATGTGCTGAGTTTCTCTTGCAAGATAGATGGGAAGCAGATGATCTACCGAGGAGTAATCAACCGAAGGGCCGACTGAAGAAAAAGAAACGGGGGTTTGCAAACCCCCGTTTCTTTTCCATAGAGATGATATTTTATTTTCCGACAAGTGTTACGCTGTCGAAATTTTGCCAAAGGGCTATCAGTTGGCGATATTTGGAGTAATCTTCCACAGGGATGAGTGTTTTCTCGATTTTGAGGCGGCGGACAACCTTGAGGCTGTTGCCTTTCTGTGCGATGTTGATTTCCACACTTCCAATGCCACGGTAGCTGGCTTTCTGCTCAATGTCTCCACCGAGGAGTTTCAAGCCTTTCTCCAGTGGATAGGTTTGTTCGAGGTTGATGTCATAGGCTGCAGAAGAGAGAGGAGTGGTGCGAGTCTGTGCGAGGTTGCGGGCCGAGGGTAGTAAGGGAGTGTGATCTTGGTCGAGAAAGAGGCGGAAGAAGCCGTCCTCGAGGGTGTCGAGGATGCCTTGGACTTCACCGATAAACTCGACTTTCTCTATTTCATCGTGGGCCTTGCCGTTGATCTCCAGCGACTGTGCCTTGTGGCGAATATCCAGCCGGTATTCGATGGTGTCGACGAAGACTCCCACCTCGTCCATGTTGTCGCCGATAATGCGGGCGCGGTATCCTTCGTTGTTCAAGATTGCAGCGAGGAGTACGGCCTTGTCGATGGCAGTGCCGCAGCCAGTCTGCCAGGTAACTTCTGGAGTGGAGTGGATGTAGCCAAGGTGCGAGGGGTGGATATCGTTGAGGTGGATGTTGTCGATGACAAAGTCACGGATGGCAGATACATTCTTCAATTCGTCTGTGCCCGTCATCTGCTGGCCGATTGCGCTGGAGGCACCTTTGAAGGCGCTCTGGTCGAAAGCGGGGGTGTGTTTGGGTACGCTGTTGTAGATACGCAGAGTGGGGACGATATCGGCGGGCATATAGGGCTCGCGTGGCGCCTGCTGTCTGTTAAGGAGGGAGAATTGAAGGGTTCTAGTACCTGCTGTGAAGGAGGTGGTTCTATTGACGCCACCCTGGGACAGATACTGGTTGCCGATGATATCCCATTTTATATCCATGCCGTTGGGATAGTTTATCACTACTTCCATGTTCTCCACGGGGCATTCGCGCTGAAGAGGAATGTCTTCAAAGAGGAGGTTGTACTGGCGGTGGATGGTGTAGTCGACCACGATGATACATCCCAGCTCCATGCCGGTGTGAACCATGGCCAGTTCGCGAATATGGTTGAAACGGCCACAATCGGCGCACTCTTCGGGCAGCTGGTAGATGTAGGCGTTCTGTGGCATGTCGATGCGGGTGCCATCGAGTTGGCGAGTGTATACTTCGTTGATGGTCACTTCTTCGAGGTCGGGGTTGTAGACCACAAAGGTCTCGCCTTTGTCGGCATAGGCTACGAGGGCACGGTTGCGAAGGATCTGGACCTCGTGGCGATAGTGGAAGTCGCTGGAGCCGTCAGCGTTCAATGTCCACTCATAACGCAGCAGTTTGTATACAGCATCAGGCTGTTGGGCACGGGAAATGGAAAGTTGGAAATTGAAAAATGAAATTATGGCCGCGATAAATACTATCTTCTTCATAATCTTTAATCTTTAGATTTAAAACCTTAAACTTTACTTGGTCAGCACCACAGGTGTTTTGGAGACTTGAAGTTGTGCTTTTGCACTGGCGCGGAAGGCGGGCCAGTCCTGAGCATCGTAGATGCGTTTGCCAAAGACAGCTTGTTCACCAAAGGTCAGGATGTTGTCCTCCATCTGGAAGCCGCAGCCGAAAGAGGCAGCGGGGTTGGCGATGCCGTCGATCATAGGATAGTGGAGCATCTTGGGTGCAAAGGGTAGGGTGACAGTCTCGCGGATGTCAACCAGTCGTGAGCAACGGTCGCTGAAAGGTTGGGTGCGGGTTTCAGGGCTGAGGTTGAAGTAGAGGTGTCCCATGGCGCGGCTAAAGATGTTGCGTGCGCTGAGGGGTATGAAAGAGATGACCTCTTTGTCGACTGTGGCGTAGTGAGGGATACGGTAATGGTAGGTGATGGAGACAGGGTGGTCGAGGTAGCCGTCGGGGTCTGTATATTGTATGTCGAGGATTTCGGCAGTGGGTGCTATGCGGAGCAGCTCGAGTTCGAGGTTGCTGCGCCATTCGCTTTGGCGGGCACTGAAAACACCACGAACCGAGGCGTCGCTTTGCCCCTCGGCAGTGACGGTGAGAGTGCCGGTGAGGGTGCCATCACCGTCGATGGTACTCTCGCCGATGATGCGCAGGTAATGGTTCTCGGCAGGTGAGATGGGGGTTTCCATAAGGTCGCAGCCCTTGGCGGTGCCGATGAGGTAGCCCTGTTGCTGTTCAGCGCTGCTCCAAAGCTCACGTACGTTGGGTACCCAAGTGGGGTCGAGCATGAGAAACTGTCCGTTGTGTAGTTGTACAGCGCAGACAGAGTGGTTGAACTGGTCGGCAGGGATGCGGTCGATGCGCTCACCGGCCATGGTCATGGCGGCATAGGCCTTGAAGCCTGCAGCACGCAGGAAGCCGATGAGGGTGGAGGCCTTGTCCTTGCAGACGCCACAGCGGTCCTTGAAATTCATTTGCTGGTTATGCAGCGTAAAACCCTCGCCAGGGCCCATGGAAATACCGGCATAACGGATGTTGTCGGCTACCCAATGGGTGAGAATGCTGATGCTGTCCATCTCGTTGTGGGCACCACGCAGTAGCTCGTTGACTTTCTTCTGCACCTCGGGGGTGGCGTTGAAACTGCCATAGTCCTCATTGACGCCGAAGAACCAGCGGCTCTTGGCCTCCCAGTCAGGACTGGTGGAGAGGAGCAGTTTACACTGGATGTCGTTGTTGGCCAGGGCACGGGGCTCGCGCTTCATAGGCATGATGTCTTCCTTGTTGGTAAAGGTATAGAGACTGCGGCCAGGTTCGTCGGCAGCTTCGCGACGGATGTCGAGTTGGTCATTAAGAGGCATGCCATGGAAGTAAACTTGATAACGGAGGTTTTTGCTGTCGAGGATATTTAACTGGTAGACCTTGCGCTGCACAGGCTGGTCGCTCCAGAAGGGCACAATGTCGTAAAAATGTCCCCGCATGGGTGGGATGTATCGGTCGTCGTTATCGGGCAGTGCGGCGAAGGTGGTATTGAGACTAGGTACCTCGTCTTGAAGCAATGCATAGGTATAACCTTTCTTATAGGTCCATATCTCAAGTTTGTCGCCGAGGTTGAGGTGACCAATTTCTACCATCTTCTGACTGGCCCCCCAGTAGATCATGCGAGCGGGAGCCACGTAGTCGTAGACGGGAATGTTGTTTTCGCGGTCGGGCCAGAGAAGGGTGTCGGTGCGGCCGTTGGCATGATGGACGAGGATACGCTCGATGTCGCAGTAGGCCGACAGGGGGTCATAGTCGATTTTGTAGGTGCTGTAGTCGGAGCAACCTTTGAAAGAGTTCATCAGGATGCATTTGTGGGTAAGCACATGGCTGAGACCGCTCTCTTCCATATAGACGCCGGTGGAGTCGAAGAGAGTGATGGTGTTGCTTCCAGCATATTTGCCGGGGAGCGCTTTGTCCTGTGCGGTGGCGAAAGAGGCTGTAGCCGCTATCAGCGTGAAGAATACGAATACTTTTCTCATATTTAAATGAATTCTATTTAAAGTGCAAAGATACGTATAAAGGTTGGTATGGCCAAATTTTTTTTCTTTCCAGAATAAAAAAAGCCTCCGACAATTTGTCAGGGGCTTTAGAGTTGTCCTACCTGGATTCGAACCAAGACAAGCTGATCCAGAGTCAGATGTGCTACCGTTACACCATAGGACAATCGGTATGTTTTCTTTCAAAAACGGGTGCAAAAGTACAAAGATTTTATGAACTGACAAAATTTTTTTTGGACGATTCATCTTGTTTTGTTGTTTTGTTATTGATTATTAGGTATCTGTATAAATAAAATTGTTTATGCTGTATGTTTCTTGACAAACCTGCAGATGGGTGCTTTGGCAGATGTAAGATGCCATTTTCGTTTTTTCTTGCTGTAAAGTTTTTTTTGTCAGGTACAATATTTTACATTTACGGACGTTATATACTAAATTATAAATGATTTTGAGATAGGAACGACTAATGAAACGATTTGCTCTTGTCGCTTTTTTTGCTACATTCTTCACGATTACGATGAATGCCCAGGCGCCATTGAAAAAGGTGTATGACGAGTCACTCAATCCAATGGAGCAAATTGACCAAGCTTTGATAAAGGCAAAGAAGGAAGGTAAGTTTGTGGTCTGTCAGGTGGGTGGCAACTGGTGCCCCTGGTGTCTGCGTTTCGCCGATTTCATCACTAACGACAGTGTCCTCTGCGGTCTTATCGATGAAAATTTCGTCTTTATCCATGTGAACTACAATCCTCGCAAGAAAGAAGATGCACCCGCTGCACGGCGCACGGAGGCCATGATGAAGAGACTTGGTAATCCCGCAAGATTTGGTTTTCCGGTTTTTGTTGTGTTGGATGGTGAGGGTAATGTAATCCACATACAGGATTCCAGTTTTCTGGAGGAGGGTCAAGGCTACAACAAGGAGAAGGTGGTCCGTTTTTTTGCAAACTGGACCCCGAAGAAAGTGAAAAACGCAATCAAACAATAACGCAATTAAGTTTAAACACAATATGAATATTATCATTACCGGTGGAGCCGGATTCATCGGATGCCACGTGGTACGGCTTTTTGTCAACAAGTACCCTCAGTACAAGATCATCAACCTCGACAAGTTGACCTACGCCGGCAACTTGGCCAACCTCAAGGATGTTGAAGACAGGCCCAACTATAAGTTTGTGCGTATGGACATCTGCGACTTCGACAGCGTCTACAAGTTGATGCAAGACGAGCATGTCGACGGCATCATCCACCTGGCCGCTGAGAGCCATGTGGACCGCAGTATCAAGGACCCCTTCACTTTTGCTCAGACTAATGTTATGGGCACCCTAAGCCTGTTGCAGGCCGCCAAACTTTACTGGGAGAGTCTGCCTGAAAAATACGAAGGCAAGCGTTTCTACCACATCTCCACCGACGAGGTGTACGGCGCCTTGGAGATGACCCGTCCCGAAGGCATCAAACCTCCCTTCACAACGAAAGCTAGTTCCGGTAAGCATCACCTGGCCTATGGAGAAAAATTCTTTACCGAGGATCTTAAGTATCAGCCCCACAGCCCCTACAGCGCTGCCAAAGCTTCGAGCGACCACTTTGTTCGTGCCTTCCATGACACCTATGGCCTCCCCACCATCGTGACCAACTGTTCCAATAACTACGGTCCTTACCAGTTCCCTGAGAAACTGATACCCCTTTTCATTAATAATATACGCCACCGCAAACCGCTGCCTGTCTATGGCAAGGGCGAGAATGTGCGCGACTGGCTGTATGTCGAAGACCACGCTCGCGCCATCGACCTCATCTTCCATGAGGGCAAGGTGGCCGAGACCTACAACATCGGCGGCTTCAACGAGTGGAAGAACATCGACATCATCAAGGTGGTCATCAACACCGTCGACCGTCTGCTCGGCCGTCCCGAAGGGCAGGACATGGACCTCATTACCTATGTCACCGACCGCGCTGGACACGACATGCGCTATGCTATCGACAGCTCTAAGTTGCAACGCGAACTCGGCTGGGAACCCAGCCTCCAGTTTGAGGAGGGCATCGAAAAGACTGTCCGCTGGTACCTCGACAATCAGGAATGGATGGATAATGTTACCTCCGGCGACTATATGAAGTACTACGAGGATATGTATGCTAACAGATAGTTGGCAATCAAAAAATAGGAAATAGTGCCATCGGACAAACCGATGGCATTATTTTTTTGTACATTGAATTCATTTTATTCTCTTCTTTTTGTCCGTCTTTTATCAGATAATAGTCTTATTTTGTTGATGTAAATACATTAAGTAAATATTTTGAAAAAAAATTTTTTGGTTTAAACAATAAAGGATAATAATTCTCGTTCCTTAACTAGAAATATAATTACATGATAGTTGATATAGTTATGAAAAACGAATTGACAAAAGCAGAAGAGCAGGTGATGCAGGCTCTTTGGAGAATCGGGAAAGGGTTTGCCAACGAGATCGTTGCGGCGGTGGAGAGTAATGCAGCCTATAATACGGTGCTCACCGTGGTGCGCGTGCTAGAACAAAAAGGATTCGTGGCGCACGAGACTTTCAACCGCTCGAACCAATACTATCCGCTCATCAGCCGCGAGGAGTATATGCAGCAAATGCTGGGAAGCATAGCCCACCGCTTCTTTAGCTCGTCGCCGCGGGCGCTAGTGAGTTTCCTGATTGATAAAAAGGAGATCTCGCTGGAAGATTTAGAGGCTATAACCAAAGAACTAGAAAAATGATACGTTGGATGCTATTCTCGACATTGGCTGCAGGACTTTTTTACGGTCTCTTCTGCATGACGCTGCGGCGCGACCGCTGGCTGCAGCTTAATCTGTGGTATCTGCTGGTGACACTAGGGTTCAGCCTCGTGTTTCCCTTCTTTTCGCTGACCGACAGATTTACTCCGGTATCATGGTCTGCCACTCCGGCAAGGGAATACTTGATAACACTGGACGAAATCGAGATATCGGCCACGCCAGCCTCACAAGCCATCGGTCTAACTGACGTCTACATCTTCGGCTTGGTTGTATGTGTGGCTTACCTTCTGTTTCAGATGGTGGCACAGGCGGTGCTTGTCTTCAGGCTCCGCCTGAGACACACGGTCTATCGTTCCTGCGACGGCTTTGACATTCCGCGTGGCTCGTCGCTCATCCTGCTCGACGACGACACGGCGCCCTATTCTTTCTTCCGCCAGATAGTGTTCGGCACGCGCGGCCTCAATGGTGAGGAGATGCGCTGCATCCTTGCCCATGAATCGCATCATGTGAGCCAGCTACACACGATAGAACTTCTGTTGGCATGGCTGATGTGCTGCCTGGCGTGGTTCAACCCCTTCGCATGGCTGATGATGCGCGAACTACGTGCGGTGCAGGAATTCCAGGCCGATGCTACCTCGGTTAGCGCCTGCGGCCGCGAAGACTATCTTCACCTGCTTTACAGACAGGTGACCGGTACAGGATATGGCCATATCACCAATAATTTCCAAAGTATTAACATCAAAAACCGTATTGTTATGATGAACAAAACGAAAACGCGCTTCGGCGCATGGAAAGTGCTGGCGGCGCTGCCCGTGGCGGCGGTGCTGCTGATGGTGGGATGCAAGCAGAAGGCCGCCGAACCCATCGCAGATGAAGAGGTGGTGACGGCAACCGCCCCTAGTGTTGAACCCGAATTTATTAAAGATTCATTGCCGGACGGACTTGAACCCCCGACGTATCCCGGAGGTGAAGCGGCGCTCTACAAGTACATTGCCGAAAATGTCCATTATCCCGAGCAGGCGAAGTCCGACGGTGTGGAAGGCAAGGTGTACGTGCGCTTCAGCGTGACGGAGGACGGCAGCATCGTCAATGCCTACGTGGCTCGTGGTGTCGGCGGTGAATGCGACGAGGAGGCCCTGCGTGTGATCAAGGCGATGCCCAAGTGGATTCCTGCCACTTATGAAGGCAAGCATGTTGCTGTGGAGTACGTAGTCCCCATCAACTTCAAACTGCAATGAGACGATTGTCGCTGCTCCTCGTAGCCACCCTGCTGCTGTCGGGCTGTGCCTCGACGCGGCAGGGTGGGGGCGAGGCGGTGTGCGACTGCCAGCGGGCAGTCAAGGTTCCCGACAAGGCTTTCCGCACCTTCCTGCTCGACAGCGGCTATGCTGTGAAGGCCGGCTGGCAGCGGCTGAAGCCCACCGCCGCGGGGTGTGCGCTGACGATGCTGGAGTGCTACGGCCGCGACATCCACAGCCTCGAGGGCATCGAGATGTTCCCCCAGCTGGAGGAGCTCACCTGCAGCGACAACCCCATCACCGAACTCGACCTCAGCGTCCTGCCGCGATTGGAACGCCTCTATGCGCTCGACGTGCCGCTGCGGCGCTTCGACGTGGGGGAGCGCAGCCGCCTGCGTCGGGTGCAGCTGAGCCATACTGCCCTCGACACCCTTGACCTCGCGACGATGCCCGACCTGGAGCTGCTGCTCTGCATCTTCTCCCCGCTGACGGCGATTGATATCACACCCTGCCAGCAACTGACGACGCTTTACATCCGCGGCACGCAGATTACCGAGGTCGACTTGCGCGGTAATCCCGCCATGCACGAGCTCCACGCCCTCGACACGCCCCTGCAAACCATTCTCGTCACCCCCGCGCAGTACGACGGCGGTGTCCGTGCCTCGGTGTCCGACTCGGTGCAGGTGATAGTCGGAAAGGCTGGATAACCCCGTTGTTTTATCTGATCAGCGTGATGGTGCCTGTGGCACTGAGAGTACGTGTCGGCTGGTGGTTGAAGTGGTAGCGCAGCAGCCATACGTAGGTGGCTTGTGGGCAGGGGCTTCCGTTGCGCGTGCCGTCCCATTGTGGGTGCGCCCCTTCCAGGTGGCTAATCTCCTCTCCCTGCCGGTTGTAGATATATAGTTCCTCGGCCTCACCTTCGCGTAGCACTATTTCGAACAGGTCGTTTGCACCAAGGTCGGGAGTGAAGACATTGGGTGCCCAGAGGGCTGTGTGGACAAAGGGCACTATGCGGTGCAATGTGTCGGCGCAACTGCTGTTCTGTACGGCTAGCGACACCAGCAAGCTGTCGATGCCTGCGTCGGCGTCGTAGTGCAGGTGCATCCCGCTCTCATCCTGTAGAATGTTGTTTATAAACCATTGCCGGAATATCACATCGCGGCTCCGGTCGTAGGCATCTATGTAGGGGTGGTCGAAGGTCATCCACTCCGGCAGTATATCGAAGTCGGCATTCGGCCATTCGATGGGGCGTAGGGTAATCGTGTCGGCATAGGGGCAGCGGTAGTCGAACGACAGGGAGTAGAGCGTATGTCCTGTGGGTACGGCGAAGACGCTGGTGTCCTGCTCGTGTCCATCGAGAATCGGGTCATGGGGCGAGGAACTCCAATGGAAAGCGAGACTGTCGGCCGGCAGGGCGGTGAGGGTGTAGTGGTTCTCGTGGCAGTCGGCCACATGGCCGATGCTGGTAGGTGGCTTGGGAATATGCGTGAGGGTGAGTTGGATGAGCGAGTCGCAGCCGCTGACCGCTGTAAGGGTGTCGTAGTGGATGCCCGCGTCCACAATGGTCTTCCCGCGCCACGGGTAGCCTACATTGAAGCAGCACGAGTCGGCCTCGAACAGCGTGTCGCTGGGCGTATGTACGAACACCGGCACATCGAAAGTGTCGCAGGCGTCGATGATGGATTCCACGGTGTGCCACCCCGGTATGTCGAACCGGTAGTCGAGCTGTCCGTCGTTGGTGGCCACCCATTGGCTGTCGACCATCCACTCAACGCTCACGGCCTCTGTGTCCGAGGGTACTTCGAAGTGCACTATCCTTCCAGGACAGATGCTGATACGGCTCATGTGGGTTCGCGTGTCGATAGAGTCGACAATGATGCTGCGGCTTAGGTTGTGGGTCCCCATGGCGGCTACGTACGCATAGCTCTCCCACGGGCCGAGACCGTAGAAATGGGCCAGAAAACCACCCTTAGGGTTCCGCAGAATGTGCGCACCCTCCCAAAGCGACTTGCGCAGATAGCTGTAGCCTCCCGGAAGCGTGTCGAACTGGTCGCCTATGTGGACGGTGTCGAGCGTTATATAAGGCAGGTCGGCCGTTCGGGTGACGATATTGACATAGTGCACGTTGGAGAGTGGCGTGGAGATGACTTGGAACAACGCCTTGTGGACAAACTGCTCCACCGGTGGGATGGTGACCGACGAGGGGTCGCCGATTGAATTTCCGCAGTCTTTCCCGGGGAAGTAGACGCAGGTGTAGACGGGCTTGCTGGCCGTCAGGATGTGGACTTCGTTGAAGGGCAGCTCGTAGCGGTGGCTCTCGCCCCGGTTCAGTGTCGCCACCACCGAACCGTCGATGGCCAGTGTGCAGCCGTCCTCCGACGAGGTGACCAGCACTAGGTCGCCCGAGGCGCGGAATGCCGTGGACACCAGCACGAACACCCGCCCCCAGCGTGGCACCGGCATTGCCTGCTCATATAGGTGGTCGCAGGCTGCGCAGTCGCCCACAAACGTGCATCGGTTGCCTTGGAACATGGCAAATGGCGTGCCGTTCGAATTGACCCTCAGTCCCGCAAGGTCTTGCCCGACAAACTGCACCGCCTGCCCGCGCATCAGCGCCACGCTCGTGTCGCCTCCCTGGTCGGCACTGCGGTGCAGCGTGACAACCGTGTTGTCTTCAGTGGCGGCCACCCCCACTTCGTCCTTACTCGCCCGTTCGCCATAGGTCTGCGTTATATACTCCGTCCCCAAGGCACCGCTTGGCAACACAGTGGCGATATCGAACGTCTCGGCTTCGAAATTGTAGGCGTAGAGCGATATGGGCTGCGCACTCACCACATGCAGCGCGCTGTTGCTGGGCTCCCCCACGGCCGTCAGGCCGTTCTCATGGCTGATGGGAATCTCGATGGTCGACCAAGCGGTGGCATTGACCACTGTGTCCCACTGCCGGCCATAGTTGAAGACATGGATTGTATTGTTGGTCTGCGAAGCGGCCACAAGCTTCAGCGTGCAGAGCGAAGTATCGTGGTTGGAGAGAAACATCACCCAGAAATCGGTACCTTGCGTCGAGTTATTGCACGCCGACTGACCCGCGGCCACGGCCGGCAGCAACGTCAACACCAGCCACACCGCCGTCGTCAGACGGCGGGCGGCTTTCGGTAGCAGGAGTGGTGTACCCATGGTGCTGTCATCGTTCTTATCGAAATGCAAAGGTACGAACAATTTCCCAATCCGGCAAAATATTTTTTCAGCCGGTGGCTGACAGCCGGTCGTGGAGCAATAATTTCAATTTTCAATTATCACCTTTCAATTTCCGCTATAGGCCGTCAAGATGGGAGCATTGCCGTCGACGATGAGCTGCGGCGGCAGGTTCACCTTCTTGACCTTCGGCGGTATGCCGATGGTGACGCCGCCCGTGGCGGTGGTGTAGGTGGGGATGGTGCGCGGGTCGTAGGGCAGTTGCGAGGCCAGCTTGCGCCAGTCGTCGCCCGTCATGTGGATGCCGGCACCGACGTTGAAGGTCAGCGCCACATTCTCGGAGACATAGTAGCGTATGCCCAGATTCACTTCGGCGTTGAGGGCCATTGTATTGTCCTTGCCCAGCGGGTTGCCGTAGAGCAGCTGGCTGTGCTGGATGGC
>JAEEGJ010011509.1_pt1 | contig 22418 bp, 18 predicted proteins | sample 8958761 | NCBI WGS metagenome assembly JAEEGJ01 (sample SAMN16246546, study PRJNA631951) | gut metagenome | biome: gut microbiome; feature: rumen; material: RS-attached | host: Bos | place: Iran: Karaj | collected 2018-10 | reverse complement strand
GGTTCCGGCTCCGGCTGGGGTTCGGGCTTCGGCTTGCGCGGCGCCTCCTGGGTCCGGAAGCGAGCGGGTTCGGGTTCCGGTTCCGGCTCGGGTTCCGGCTCATAGGGGATGAACTTCGCCTCCAGGGGCCGGTTCTGCACCGCAGGCTCGCGCGGCGAGAAGGCGTCGTGCGCCAGCAGATCGTCGATCGCGGCAAAAAGGGCCTCGTCCGACCAAAGCGCACCGTCCGACGGCTCCGGCTCCGCCTGCTTCGGGGGAAGCTCCTCCGCGTCCATGCGGAGCGCCGGCGCGTGGATCGGCTCCGTCTCGGCGGCGGGAGCGGGATCGGAGCCCTGCCGTTTCCGGTCTGCGCGTTTGGCGGCCTTGCGGCGCGCGCGAAGCGCCCGGCGGCTCAGCGTGATCTCCTCCGGCCCGGAGCGCTTGCCGCTTTGCTCCGGCTCCGGTTCCTGTTCAGGCTCCGGCTCCGGTGCGGAGCGGGTCTCCGCGTCCTCCGCGCCTTGCTGTGCGGGGGCGGGAGCCGGTTCCTCGGGCTCCTGCTGCGCAGGAGCGGGGGCGGCGACGCTCTGGATCTGGTCGAGTGCAAGCAGGAACTCCTGCTCGGGCGCGTCGCGCTCCGGGGTCGGAAGCGGCTCCTCCGTCAGCGGGAGCGGCTCCGGCGGGGCGGCCGGGGTTGGCTCCGAATCGGCATGGCCCAGCAGCTCAGACAGATCCAGGCGGAGGGCCTCGGTCTGCGGCGCGTTCTCCGCTTCGGCTGCGGGTGCGGGGATCACGATCTCGGACAGCTCCGGTCGGTGCGGCGTCTCCGGCTGCTCTGCCGGTGCGGCGTCCGCCTCCGTGCCAAGCTCGCTGCGAAACAGCGCCGCAAGCTGGCGGGCGAAGTCGTCGTCAGAGCGGCCTGCCGGCGCAGCGGTCTGCGGCGCGGGCGTCGGCTTCTGGTTTTGTTTTCTGTGCTTTTTCATGTTGTGAACGCACTCCAAACTATCTGTGTCTTTCCGTCGTCCTCTGCCGCAGAGCCTCGTACAGCATGACTGCTGCGGCTGCAGAGGCGTTGAGCGAGGAGATTTTTCCCATCAGGGGAATGCTGACCAGAACGTCGCAGCTCTCGCGCACGAGCTTGCTCATGCCCTCGCCCTCGTTGCCGATGACGATGGCGCTCGGACCGGTCAGATCGGTGCGGTACAGACCGCTGTCGGCGTCGGCGGCGGTGCCGTAGACCCAGACGCCCCGCTCCTTGAGCGCAAGGATCGTCTGATGAACGTTGGACACCCGCGCCACGGGCAGATATTCCACTGCTCCGGCGGAGGTCTTTGCGACCACGGCGGTCAGCCCGACGCTGCGTCGCTTGGGAATGATGACGCCGTGCGCCCCGGCGCACTCCGCGGTGCGGAGGATCGCGCCGAGATTGTGGGGATCGGAGAGCTCGTCGCAGATCACGATCAGCGGCGGCTCGCCCCGCGACTCGGCCAGGGCCAGGATGTCGTCCACCGAGGCGTAGTCATGGGCTGCAACGGCGGCGATCACGCCCTGATGGGCGCCGGTGGGGCTCATTTGGTCCAGCTTCCGCCGGTCCGTGGGCACGATCACGGCCCCGGCCTCCTTCGCCAGTGCGGTCAGGCGGGCCAGGGAGCGGTCCGTGCTGCCGTCGGCCACGTAGACCTTGTCGATGGCGCGGCCGCTTTTCAGGGCTTCGGTCAGAGCGTTGCGTCCCTCGATCAGTCCCTCGGACAGCTCAAGCGGCGCAAGCTCGCGCGGATTTCTCGTTTTCGGTTGATTTTCTCGTTTCATGGCAGTCTCCAAACGGCATAGTGCCGCTACTTTACTAAATATCCAATCTATTATAGCAGATAGCCCCAAAAAGGGCAAGCGAAAACTCATGAAAATTTGCGAACCGGAGATATTTTCCGTCGAAAAAACGGACCGGGAAAAGCAAAAAGATTCCGTAATGCCGAATTTCCGTTCAGCATTACAGAATCTTTTGCAGGCTTCCGGCGTCCCTACGGACGGGCCTCCGGGTCCCGGCGCGGCCGGGCGAAGCGGGCGCCGAGGGCGTTTGCCCATTTTTCGGGGTAGAAGCTGTAATAGGAGACGTGCCTGTCATGCCGCCGCCGCTGGAAGACGGGCAGACCAGCCCAGAGCAGGGAGGGCAGACCGATGACGAAAAGATAGAGCGGGCCTAAAATCAGCGATTGGATCGTATGTCCGTATTCGTGGGCCAGCAGCGCACGGTCGCCGGGGCGGTAGCTTTCATGCAGAAAGAGAAAGCGGCCCAACGACATGCTGCCGGACCGGACCGGCCAGATCACGGCCAGCGCCCCCTGATAGGCAAAGTGCGGGCAGCCGCGCAGGCGATAGAAGGCGTAGATCGTACCGCCCGCCAGATTCTGGAGCAGGCCCCAGGTGTACTGCCAGACGATATAGAGCAGACGCTTCATCACAGAAGATGGCTGCGCAGATCCTCGCCGCTGCGCGGGCTCAGCCAGGCGGGCGGCACGTCAAAGATCGTCTTGCAGCCCGTCATGCCCTCGCGGGCCATCCGGTGGACGGCCCTGGCGCAGGCAGCCAGAACGGAGCCGGTGAACTCCGGGTTGGAATCCAGCTTCAGGGAGAGCTCAATGGTCTCGGTGCTGCCCTCGTCCCAGCCGGTCTTGCCGCTGCGGAGGACGGAGCCGCCGTGCGGCATCCCGCTGTGGTCGCGGGCCATTTCCTCGGCGGTGATGAAGGTGACGGTCGTGTTATACTCGTCAAAGTAATACGGCATGGTCTTGATCTCGCGCTCGATCCGGGCCTTGTCTGCCCCGGGCGCGGCGACTACGTAGCATTCGCGCAGATGCTTGTCGCGGGCGGTCAGAACCGGCTGCTCCCCTGCGCGGACCCGCTCCACGGCGGCGGCAACGGGCACGGTATACTGCCGCGCATCCAGAACGCCCTCGATCCGGCGGATTGCGTCGGAGTGGCCCTGGCTGACGCCGCGGCCCCAGAAGGTCTCATCCTTGCCGTCCGGCAAAAAGGCTCCGGCATAGAGCCGGGCCAGGCTGAACAGACCGGGGTCCCAGCCGCAGGAGATCAGGGCGACCTTGCCGCCCGCCTTTGCGGCGGCGTCCGTCGCGGCGAAGTGCGCGGGAATTTTCGCGTGGGTGTCGAAGCTGTCCACCACGTGGAACGCGGCGGCGTACTTCGGCGTCTGGACGGGCAGATCGGTTGCGCTGCCGCCGCAGAGCAGAAGGACGTCGATCTGATCGGTCATTCGCTCCGCCTGCTCGACCGGATAAACGGGCACGCCGGGGGTATGCAGGTGCAAACCGGCAGGGTCGCGGCGGGTAAAGACGCAGACCAGCTCCAGATCGTCGCAGCGGGCGATTGCGGCCTCCGCCCCGCGCCCCAGGTTGCCGTAACCAAGGATTGCGATGCGGGTTTTCATAAACCTTCCTCCTAAAAAATTGAAAAGTTCGTACGCTTACGCCAGGATCGACGAGAGGATCCCCTCCATATCGTAGAGGCCCGGCTCCATCGTAACCACCCACTGCACGGCGGTCAGAGCGCCTTCGGCAAAGAGGGCGCGGTCGTGGGCCTCGTGGCGGAGGGTGAGCGTCTGCGTATCGGTGCAGATATGGATTTCGTGCACGCCGACGATATTGCCCATACGAAGGGAGTGCACGTCGATCTCGTCCGGCTCGCGCTTTCCGTTCTCGTGCCGCCCGATCACCAGGCGGCTGCCCGGACGGACGGACTGGATCGCACGGCCCAGGGTCAGGGCCGTGCCGCTGGGCACGTCGAGCTTTCGGTTGTGGTGGGTCTCCACGATCTCGATGTCGGCGTCCGGAAAGGCCTTCGCCGCCTGCCGCGCCAGAGCGGTCAGCACGACGATGCCGAGCGAAAAGTTGCTGGCGAACAGGACGGGCACGGTCTTTGCCGCAGTCTCGATGCAGGCAAGCTCCGCCTCGGTCTGGCCGGTGGTGGCGATCACAAGGGGCGTCCTCGTCGCCACGGCGTAGGCAGTCAGTGCCGGGGCCGCCGAATGATGGGAAAAGTCCACGATGCAGTCGACCTTGCCGTCATAGTCGGCCAGGGCGGCGTAGGCCTCGCCGTCCTTTGCCATCGGATCGACCAGAATCAGGTCGGCGTCCGGCAGCTTCTCGCGGAAGACCCGCTGCACCACCCGGCCCATGCGCCCGCAGGCGCCGTGAATCATCAGCTTCATCCGTGCCTCCTTAAATCAGACCGAGGGCAGCCATCTCGTCGTAGAGCCGGCTGCGGAAGGGCTCCTCCATCGGCGTCATCGGCAGACGGAGCTGGTCGCGGATCAGGCCCATCCGGGCCAGAGCGGCCTTGATGGGGATGGGGTTGGTCTGGCTGAACAGGGCGTGGATCAGAGGCAGGAGCTTGAGCTGCAGGGCCGCGCTGCCCTTCACGTCGCCGGCAAAGAACATGCGGCAGATCGCCGCAGCCTCGGCGGGCATGAGGTTGGAGAAGGTGGAGATGACGCCCTTGCCGCCCAGAGAGAGGATGGGCACGATCTGATCGTCGTTGCCGGAGTAGACGTCCAGACGGTCGCCCACCACGCGGATGGTCTCGGCGATCTTAGAGATGTTGCCGCTGGCCTCCTTGATGGCGCAGATCCTGGGGTGATCGGCCAGAACGCCGAAGGTCTGCGGCTCGATGTTCGTGCCGGTGCGGGAGGGGACGTTGTAGAGAATGACCGGAACCGAGGAGGCGTCCGCAATCGCGGTGTAGCTGGCGATCAGTCCGGTCTGGGTGGGCCGGTTGTAGTAGGGCGTGACGCAGAGCACGGCGCTTGCGCCGATGGCGCAGGCGTACTGCGTCATCATAATCGCGTGGCCGGTGTCGTTCGAGCCGGTGCCGGCGATGATCGGGATCTTGCGGTCGGCGCGGCGAATCGCGAACTCCAGCACCTTGCAGTGCTCGTTGTCGGTCAGGGTCGGGGCCTCGCCGGTGGTCGCGCAGACGACGATGGCGGAGATGCCGGAGGCGATCTGCCAGTCGATCAGCTTCCCGAGGGCCTCGTAGTCCACGCCGGAATCGTTCATCGGCGTGACGATTGCGGTGGCCGCGCCGGTAAAAATGTGCTTCTTTTCCATAAAGGTCTCCTTTTGGATCTTACACGTTGAACAGGAAGTTGACGATGTCGCCGTCCTTCATTACGTACTCCTTGCCCTCGCTGCGGAACAGGCCCTTCGCCTTGGCGTTCGCCATCGTGCCGCAGGCCTTCAGGTCCTCGAAGGCCACCACCTCGGCGCGGATGAAGCCGCGCTCAATGTCGGAGTGGATCTTGCCGGCAGCCTTGGGCGCCTTGGTCCCGCGGGTGATCGTCCAGGCGTGGACGTCGTCGGGACCGGCGGTGAGGAAGGAGATATAGCCCAGCAGCTCGTAGGAGGTCTTGATCAGACGGTCCAGTCCGCGCTCGGTCAGCCCGAGCTCCTCCATGAACATCTGCGCGTCCTCAGGCTCCATATCCATGATGTCCTCCTCGAACTTGGCTGCCACGGGAAGGACTGCCGCGCCCTGCTCCGCCGCCAGGGCGGAGATCGCCTGGAACTGGGCGTTGTTCCGGTAGTCGGCCATGCCGTCCTCGTCCAGATTGGCTGCGTAGATGACCGGCTTTGTGGAGAGCAGGCCGCCGTCCTGCAGGATGTCCTTGTCTTCGTCGGTGAAGGCGAAGCTGCGGGCGGGCTTGCCGTCGGAGAGATGAGCCAGAAGCGCCTCGCACATCTCGCTTTCATGCTTATACTTCTTGTCGCCGGCCTTGAGATATTTCCTGGCTTTTTCCAGGCGGCGCTCCACGACCTCAATGTCGGCCAGGATCAGCTCCAGCTCCAGGGTCTCTGCGTCGGAGCGGGCGTCTGCGGGATCGGGGAAGAGGGAGGCGTTGTCAAAGCAGCGGACCACGTGGACCAGAGCGTCCACCTGACGGATGTTCTGCAAAACCGAATTGCCGCGGCCCGTCCCCTTGCTCACGCCTGCCACGTCCACGAAGTCGATGCTGGCGGGGGAGTACTTCTTGGGCTTATAGTATTCGGCCAGCCAGTCCAGCCGCTCGTCGGGCACCTTGGCCTGGCCGATGTTGGCCTTGGCGGATGCGCCCATGTAGCCGCCGGTCTCCGCCTTTGAGCCGGTCAGCGCATTGTAAAGCGTCGTCTTGCCCACGCCGGGCAGACCCACGATACCTAATTTCATAGTGTGAATGACATCTCCTTTGATGGGATCGCAGTTTTATTGTTACACTATACCACATCCCGCCGAAATTCTCAATCCCCTTTGATGAGATTTTCTGAGTTTTGTTGCTGATATAAGCTTCAAATTCTTTCCGCTTCACCAGCTTTTTGGTGCCGACGAAAAGTACAAACGTGCAGCCGGGGGTGCGCAGCATACTGTCGATCTTATTGATTCCGATGTTGCTGTACGCCGCCGCTTCCCGAATCGTCAGCGTAAGCTTCTGAGAAATCGGGACCTTTTCTGTGTTATCAGGATTCAACTGCACCTCCTCCTTTCGTTATCGTAAAATGCTTCAGATTATTCTAGGCAATCCGCTTTCCTGCTTCTTCAGCAGCGCGGTGTAGTCGGCGTAGAAGCCCTGAAATACGTTTTTGTTTTCGTCCATGAACTGCCCGGGATGGGACAGCACCGTTGCGGCGTCTGTGATTCCGATCGTCAGCAGGGAGAGGTTTTCGTCCCACTGGCCCACAATCTTAAGCGCGTTGTTGCGGATCTGCCCGGAGATCAGATCGGCGGAGCCGCGCTGGGTGCTGAGGACGCAGCTGATTCCCACAGCCCGTCCGAGCCGGCAGAGCGTGTTGAGCCCCTGCGTGATCAGATCCACGGCCTCCTTCTCTTCGACAAGCTCCCGGATCGCGGCAAGGAATTCCTGGTTGTCCGAAATCAGTCTGGCGTGACGCTCCCAGACCGGGCCGTAATCGACGCCGCCCTTGAAATCCACCAGACTGACCTCGTAACCCTTCATGATCGCTCCGTAGCACAGTGATTTCATGGCGATCGTTTTGCCGGAGCCGGTACGCCCGTTGATGATGGCGTGGGCGATCACGGACAGATCCAGGAACACCGTCTCGAAACGGTTGACGCCGAGCGGCAGTTTGGAGTAGCTTTCTTTCAGATTCCGGTCCTCCCAGGGAACCATCTTCGGCCACGGGCCGGGATGGACTGCCAGGACGATCTCGACCTTGTGGCCGTCCCGCCCTTCCTCGATCCGGATGATGCCGACGTCCAGGGCGGACTCGATCTCTTTTTGCAGCTTCCGGAAATAGGAATACGGCCGCCCGTAGGAATCAAAGATCCAGCGTTCCGTCTTTTTGCCCTTGTTCTTCCTCCGGGAGATCAGGACGGGCGCTTCATTATCCCCGTTCAGGATCCCAGGGATCTTTTCGATCTCGCGCATGATCCGTCGAAAGCCCCTGGGCCGTCCGAGCTCCATGACTGCAAAGAGGAACAACACGGCCAGCGGGACGAGGATTACCCGCTTATATACCTGGATCAGCGATGACCAGAGCTCCATTTTGTCGATCAGATCGCAGATCCTGTAATAGGCCAGGATTTCAAGCACCGCCAGCAGAACCGCAAACAGATACTGTGCCCAGGCGCAGACAATCGCCATGAAGCAAAGGATCACCCAGTAAAGGCTGCCGAGGGGCTTCTCCTGCTTCAACATGTTGCGGAAAACCAGGGAGTCGAAGAAGAGCAGGACGAGCGCCGTCAAAATGATGATCCAGCAACCGGTGGCGCGCTTGAAGCTCTCCTTGAAAGCTTCCCAGAAGGTGCGCCAGAGATAGCCCTCTCCCCTGCGGATGTAGCGGTATACCGTCGTGTACAACGCGGTGGAGGAAGCACCGATCGTGATCACCGGCAGGCTGAACACCAGCCAGAGCACGATCAGAAACAGGCAGTCGGCAACTCTGGACAGGCCGCGCATGATGGGGTTGTTGATGTTGAGATACTTTTTCATGGTGCCTCCTCCTTGATCGTTAATTCGTATGTTCTGTCAGATCGCTGAAGGTCACGCTGTTGTTCTCCGCGAAGAGACAGACGGGCTTGCCGCTGACGCCATAGAGGCGGACCGTCAGACCCGCGACGCCGTCCACATAGAAGACGCCCACTGAGCCCTCCTGCAGATAGGTGAAGGAATAGGTCTGGTTGGGGTCCAGAACGGCAGTCGTTTCCGTAATGGGCGTGGAGCCTTCGTTGAAGCTGAGGCTGATGGTGTCGCCGTTGGGGTCCAGGGAGATCAGCTTATATTTGTCGGATTTGCCGCTGTAGTCGAAGGCCAGGCCAAAGCTGCCGGATGCGTTCTTCTGCGCCAACGATTTCATTGCCTTGAAGCTTATGACCGCCGTGAAGAACATGGGCCTCTCGATCCCGGAGGACGTGATGGTGACCGGCTTCGACGGCTCGCCGGAGTCCGAGGTCGTCACCCCAGCTCTGACTACCGCCAGCATCCCCGGCATCGAAATCGGCCGCATGGCCGCGGCGGAGCTCCTGCACCACATCCAAAAGCCTGAACGTCCGCCCCTCCTCACCCTCGTTGCCGCCACCCCCATCTACCGTGCCAGCACAGATCGGCGGACAATATAATAATAAGCATAATGAACGCAAACCAAACACGCCGGACAAGTACGGGCTGATCTCACCCGTAGTTGTCCGGCGTGTTTTCTGTTTTCTGACTCTGTTGCAGCAGGCTCTTTCCCGGCGCTGGTCTGGCGGTTCGGATCCTGGGCGAGGTCACGGAGGAACGGCTGGCCCGGCTGCGGGAAGCGGACGCGATCTTCCGGGAGGAACTCGCGGCGGCCCGGCCGGATCCAATGCCGGATCAGTATTTCGCCGTCCTCACCAACGCCCGAAGCGTCGGCGTTCAGGGAGACGGCAGAAGCTGCGGCGATACCGTGGCCCTGCGAGCCGTTTCGACCGACGACTTTATGACGGCAGCCTGGGCCCGTCTGCCCTACGAGGTCATCGACTTCATGCCGGGCCAGAGCGACGAGATCAACAAGGGCGGCACCCTGCGTCTGGGCGCCTGCCCCTGCGTCATCACCCCGGGCACAACGCTGGCGGCCTGCTACGGGCAGGATCGGATCTCCGAGCGCCACCGCCACCGCTACGAGCTGAACAACGATTACCGCTCCGCCCTGGAGGCCGCCGGGATGACCCTCTGCGGCCGCTCCCCGGACGACCTGCTCATCGAGGCCGTGGAGCTGACGGAGCACCCCTTCTATGTGGGCGTGCAGTATCACCCGGAGTTCAAATCCCGGCCAAACAAGCCCCATCCGCTGTTCCTGGGCTTCATGAAGGCCGCGCTGAAACAGCTTTCCGATTAACGCGGCGCATCCCGGGAAACCGTCCGGGTGCGGCTGCGGAAACAAAACAACACGCGGGCAAGCGCCGGATTCTCGCTTGCCCGCGTGTTGTTCCATGATCCGTCCGTTTTTCAGCCGTCCGGTTTCCGGGCGACGCCGCTCTCGACGGCGGCCTTTTTGACCGCCTCGGCCACCGCCGTCCCCACCCGGGGATCGAAGGCGGCGGGAATGACGTGCTCCGCGTTCAACTCTTCGTCTGGGATGAGGCCCGCGATGGCGAAGGAAGCGGCTTGCTTCATTGCCTCGTTGATCCGGCTTGCCCGCACGTCCAGCGCTCCCCGGAACAGGCCGGGGAAAACCAGCACGTTGTTGATCTGGTTCGGATAATCGCTGCGTCCGGTCCCGACCACTGCGGCGCCGGCGGCCTTTGCCCGTTCCGGCGCGATCTCCGGGACGGGATTTGCCATGGGAAAAACGATGGGATCCTTTGCCATGGAGCGGATCATCTCCTCGGAGACGACGCCCGGCGCGCTGACGCCCACGAATACGTCCGCGCCGCGCATGGCGTCCGCCAGATGGCCGCGCATCCCCTCGGGGTTGGTCCGATCCGCCATCTCCTTCTGGGCGGGGTTCATGTCCTCGCCTTCGCAGAGAATGCCGCAGCGATCCACCAGTTTCAAATGCTTTACCCCGAGATTCAGAAGGTGCTTTCCGATGGCAATGCCGGCGGAGCCCGCGCCGTTGATGACGACGCGCACATCCTCCATCCGCTTGCCGACCACCTTCAGAGCGTTGATCACGGCGGCGCCCACCACGACGGCGGTCCCGTGCTGGTCGTCGTGGAAGATCGGGATGTCGCAGAGCTCCTGCAGGCGGCGTTCGATCTCGAAGCACCGGGGCGCGGAAATGTCCTCCAGATTCACGCCGCCGAAGGAACCGGAGAGCAGCCAGACTGTTCGGACGATCTCGTCCACGTCCTTGCTGCGGATACAGAGCGGGATGGCGTCCACGCCGCCGAAGGCCTTGAACAGGACGCATTTCCCCTCCATCACCGGCATCCCAGCCTCTGGGCCGATGTCCCCCAGGCCCAGGATCGCGGTTCCGTCGGTGACGACGGCCACGGTGTTCCATCTTCTCGTGAGTTCAAAGCTTTTTTCCGGATGGCGGCGGATTTCCAGGCAGGGCTCCGCCACGCCCGGGGTATAGGCAAGGCTGAGTGCTTCCCTGGTATCAACCTCGACCCTGGGCCGGATCTCCAGCTTTCCACGCAGTTCTGCGTGCAGCTTCAGCGATTCTTTTGCATAGTCCATAAGCGATCCTCCTTTTTGAAGCGGAATACCATTTATACCATCCGCTCGGGGCGGACGATCTCGTCAAAGCGTTCCGCGCTGAGCAGGCCCGATTCCACGCAGGCCTCCCGCAGCGAGATCCCGCGCTCTGCGGCAATCTGCGCGATCCGGGCTGCTTTTTCATAGCCCACGTAAGGCGACAGGGCCGTTGCCAGCATCAGAGATCGCTCCACGTTTTGCGCCATGCGCTCCCGATTCGCACGGATGCCGCGGACGCAGCGCTCGGTAAAGGAGACGACAGACTCCGCCAGCAGCCGCGAGGACTGCAAGAAGTTGTAGGCGCAGACCGGAAGAAAGACGTTCAGCTCAAAATTGCCCTGGGACGCCGCGATCGCAATGGCCGCGTCGTTGCCGAGGACCTGGACCGCCGCCATCGTCACCTGCTCGCACTGGGTCGGATTGACCTTTCCCGGCATGATGGACGAGCCGGGCTCGTTGGCAGGGATCGTGATCTCCCCCAGACCGCAGCGGGGCCCGGAGGCGAGCAAGCGCACGTCATTGGCGATCTTCATCAGATCCGAAGCAAGGGCTTTCATGGCGCCGTGGGTAAACACAAGCTCGTCGAGGCTCGTCAGCGCGTGGAATTTGTTCGGGGCGGAGACGAATGAAGAGCCGGTCAGCTCGGACAGCGTTTCCGCCGCCAGCAGATCGAAGCCCTTCGGGGCGTTCAGCCCGGTCCCGACGGCGGTCCCGCCCAGCGCGATCTCCCGGAGCGGCGGCAGGGAGGCCAGCAGCATCCGGCGATCCTGTTCGAGACTCCCGCGCCAGCCCGAGATCTCCTGGGAAAAGCGCAGCGGGGTCGCGTCCTGCAGATGGGTGCGTCCGATCTTGAGAACGTCCTCGTTCTCGGCCTCCAGGCGGCGCAGCGCGGCGATGAGACCGTCAACGGCGGGAAGCAGGCCGCCTTCCACGGAGAGCAGCGCCGCGACGCGCAGCGCGGTGGGGAAGGTGTCGTTGGAGGACTGGGAAAGATTGACGTCGTCGTTCGGGTGAAGCAGGGCCTTCCCCGCCCGCCCGTTGCCGCGGTTGGCGATGACTTCGTTGACGTTCATGTTGGACTGGGTACCGGAGCCGGTCTGCCAGACCACCAGCGGGAAATGCGCCGAAAGAGATCCGTCCAGGATCGCGTCCGCGGCTTCGCAGATCGCCGCGCATTTCTCCTCCGTCATCGTTTCGGGCAGCAGGACGCGGTTGCTCAGCGCCGCGGCCTTCTTGATCTGCGCGAAGGCGCGGATGATCTCGCTCGGCATGGGCTCCAGACCGACGCCGATGGGAAAGTTGCGGCGGGAACGCTCCGTCTGCGCCCCCCAAAGCGCCCAGGCCGGGACTTGCACCTCGCCCATGCTGTCATGCTCTGTTCGGTATTCCATGGCCGGCGCCTCCTTACACGTCCAGCTCCGCGCTGCCGCCCGGGGCGGCCTCCCAGACGCTGCGGTTTTGCTCCAGAAAGGCTTCGACCTGTTCTTTGCAGCGGCCAATGTAGTTTTCGGGGGAAAGCAGTTCGACCATCTCCGCCTCGCTCATGCCGAATTCGCCGGTCGCGGCCAGGCGGGAGATCAGTTCGGAGGGCTCGCCGTTTTGCAGCTTCTGCGCCGCCTCCATGGAACAGCGGCGGATCAGCTCATGGAGCGCCTGCCGGTCTCCACCCCGCTTGACCGCCTCCATCATCAGGTTCTCGGTGGCCAGGAAGGGCAGGTATTCCCGGACGCTCCGGTCCACGATCGCCTCGTTGACGCGCAGTCCGGCGGTGATGTTCTGCGCAAGCCGCAGGATCGCGTCGGCGCAGAGAAAGCCCTCCGGCATGGAGATGCGGCGGTTTGCAGAATCGTCCAGCGTGCGCTCGAGCCACTGGGTCGAGGCGGTCATGGGCGCGTTGGCGGCGTCGGCCATCAGATACCGGGCCAGGGAGCAGAGCCGCTCGCTGCGCATGGGGTTGCGCTTATAGGGCATGGCGGAGGAGCCGATCTGGCTGTCCTCAAAGGGCTCCTGGAGCTGCCGGTCATGCTGGAGCAGGCGGATGTCATTGGCCATACGGCAGCAGCTCTGCGCGATGGCGGACAAGGCGTTCAAAATCCGGCTGTCCAGCTTGCGCGGATAGGTCTGCCCGCAGACCTCGAAGCAGCGGTCGAAGCCAAACGCGGCCGCGATCCGCCGATTCAGTTCCTCCACCTTTTCCCCGTCGCCCTCGAACAAGTCCAGCAGACTGGCCTCGCTGCCCGTCGCGCCGCGGCAGCCGAGAAAGCGGAACGCACCGACGACGAAGTCCAGCTCCTCCAGGTCGGAGAGGAGATCCTGCATCCACAGCGCCGCGCGCTTGCCGACGGTGGTGGGCTGAGCGGGCTGATAGTGGGTATAACCGAGGGTCGGCAGGGCCTTGTATCGCTCCGCGAAGGCCGCCAGGTTCGCGATCAGCTTGACCAGCTCGCCCCGCAGGTAACGAAGCGCGTCCCGGTAGAGGATCAGATCGGCGTTGTCGGTCACGTAGCAGCTCGTCGCGCCGAGATGGATGATGCCCGCCGCAGCCGGGGCAGCCTTTCCGTAGGCGTAGACGTGGGCCATCACGTCGTGACGGACCTTCTTCTCCTGCTCGGCGGCAGCCTCGAAGTCGATATCCGAGATATGCGCCCGCAGTGCCGCCACCTGTTCCTCGGTCACAGGCAGGCCCAGCGCATGCTCCGCGGCGGCAAGCTCCGTCCAGAGCTGCCGCCAGGTCTCGATGCGCCTGCGTTGGGAGAACAGCCGAAGCATCTCGTCGGAAGCGTAGCGCGCAGATAAGGGGGATTCATATTTGTCGTACATCGTATTCTCTCCTGTCTATTGTTCGTGGATACGCCGCTCAAAGCGGGATTTGCTGCCGGGCGCCGGAATCTCCGTGGGATAATCTCCGCTGAAGCAGGCCATGCAGAAGCCGCCGTCCTCCCCGGTCAGCAATCCGGCGTGTTCGAGGCTGAGATAGCCCAGGGAGTCCGCTCCGATCAGGTCTGCGATCTCCGGCACCGTGTGGTGATTTGCGATCAGTCCGTCTGCGCTGTCGATGTCGGTGCCGTAGAAGCAGGGGGCAATAAAGGGTGGAGCGCTGATCCGCATGTGGACCTCCTTTGCACCGGCGCGGCGCAGCAGCTCCACCGTGCGGCGGCAGGTCGTACCGCGGACGATCGAATCGTCAATGAGGACCACGCGCTTGCCTTCGATCACGCTGCGGATCGGGTTGAGCTTGAGGTTGACGCCCGTCTCCCGCTCGCTCTGCGTCGGCGCGATAAAGGTACGCCCGACGTATTTGTTTTTGGTCAGACCGATGGCATATGGGATCCCGGAGGCCCGGGCATAGCCGATGGCGGCGTCCAGGCCGGAATCCGGCACGCCTACCACCACGTCGGCCTCGACCGGGTGCTCCTGCGCAAGAAACTCGCCCGCCCGCTGTCTGGCAAGGCAAACGCTTTTCCCGTCCAGCACCGAATCCGGCCGGGCAAAATAGATGTATTCAAAGACGCACAGGCTGCGTCTGGATGCGCCGCAGTGGCTTCGGTCCGAATGCAGACCGTTCCCGTCCACCATAACCACCTCTCCGGGCTCCACGTCCCGCAGGAAGGCTGCGCCGACCGCGTCCAGCGCGCAGCTTTCCGACGCCGCCACGACAGAACCGTCCGCCCGCCTGCCGAGACAGAGCGGCCGGAAGCCGTGGGGGTCCCGGGCGGCGATCAGCTTGGTCGGGGAAGAGATCACAAGGGAGTATGCCCCGTGAATCACGTCCATGGCGGCGCAGACAGCGGCTTCGATGCTGCCGCAGCGAAGCCGCTGTCCCACGATCACGTAGGCAATGACCTCAGAATCCGTCGTGGTGTGAAAGATGGAGCCGCGCTGCTCCAACGCGGTGCGTAGTTCATAGGCGTTGGTTAGATTCCCGTTGTGGGCCAGAGCCATGCTGCCCTTGTGGTGGTTGATGATCAAAGGCTGGACGTTGCGAAGATTGTCCGCGCCGGTCGTGGCGTAGCGCACGTGGGCGACGGCGATATTGCCCTGCCCCAGCGCCTCCAGCTTTTCGCTGCTGAACACCTCGTTCACCAGGCCCACGCCCCGGCAGGCGCGAAATACGCCGTCGTCGTTCAGCGCGATCCCCGCGCTTTCCTGTCCCCGGTGCTGCAGCGCATAAAGGCCGAAGCGGGCAAGCGGCGCAAGGTCCGCGGGAACAGGGGAATAAATCCCGAATACGCCGCATTCCTCGTGGATGCCGCGGTCCATACCCTGCTTATTCATCATGCTCACACAGACGGCGCATGACCTCCGCGTAGGCGTCCTCCACGCCGCCGAGGTCGCGGCGGAAGCGATCCTTGTCCAGCTTTTTCCCGGTCGCGCTGTCCCAAAGACGGCAGGTATCGGGACTGATCTCGTCAGCCAGAACGATCGTTCCGTCGGCCAGCCTGCCAAATTCCAGCTTAAAGTCCACCAGCGTGATGCCGCGGGAAGCCCAGAGCGCGCTAAGGACCTCATTGACGCGGAAGGCATAGCGACGGATGAGCTCCAGCTCCTCCGGGGTGGCCAGACCCAGCGCGATCACATGAGAGGAATTGATCAGCGGATCGCCAAGCGCGTCGTTTTTGTAGGAAAACTCAATCGTCGGCGCGTCGAAGACGCGTCCTTCCTCCACGCCGTACCGCTTGGAGAAGGAGCCTGCCGAACGATTGCGCACGATGACCTCCAGCGGAACGATCTCCACCCGCCTGACCAGCGTTTCCCGCTCGGAGAGTTCCTTTACGAAATGGGTCGGGACGCCCGCCTGTTCCAGCCGGCGCATCAGACGGTTGCTCATTTGGTTGTTGATGACGCCCTTTCCAACGATGGTCCCTCTCTTTTCCCCGTTGAAGGCCGTGGCGTCGTCCTTGTAGTCCACGATCAAAAGCTCCGCCTCGTCGGTGGCGTAGACCCGCTTGGCCTTGCCCTCGTAGATCATTTCCAGCTTTTTCATCTTGTCTCCTCCCTTTATCGTTCGATGAAGGCGTTTCGCTCCGCGCCTACGGATACGTATCGGATGTGACAGCCCACGGCGTTCTCGATGCGCGCAACGTAGGCTCTCGCCGTGGCGGGAAGCGCTTCCCAGGTGCGGATCTCCGAAATATCACAGTGCCAGCCGTCCATGTACTCGATCACCGGCTTTGCTTCCGGCAGCACCGCAGGGAAGGGGAAGTCGTCCGTCCGAATCCCTTCCAGCTCATACTGCACACAGAGCGGGATCTTGTCCAAATAGCTCAGTACGTCCAGCTTCGTCAGCGCAAGGGCGGTCGCGCCCTGCATCCGCACGCCGTAGCGCGTAGCCACCAGATCGATCGGGCCGACACGGCGCGGACGGCCGGTTTTCGCGCCGTATTCCGCGCCGGCTTCGCGCAGAGCGTCCGCCGCGGGTCCGAACAGCTCACAGGGGAATGGGCCCTCGCCCACACAGGTGGAATAGGCCTTGACGATCCCGAGCACCTCGTCCACACTCAGCCAGGGGGCGCCCGTGCCGATCGGCGCGTAAGCGGCCAGCGTATGGGAGGAGGTCGTGAACGGATAGATCCCGCAGTCGAGGTCGCGCAGCGCGCCCAGCTGGGCCTCAAAGAGGATGCGTTTGCCCGCAGCCTGCGCCCGGAGAAGCTCTGCGCCGACGTCGCAAAGGAAGGGCTTGAGCTTTTCGCCGTAGTCGTTCAGCCAGTTCAGCAGCGCCTCCCGCGTAAAGGGCTGCGCCCCGTATACGCCGGTGAGGATCAGGTTTTTCCACTCCAGCAGTTCGTCCAAATGCTCGCGCAGACGCTCCGGGTAGAGCAGCTCCCCGGCAAGCAGGGTTTTCTTTTGCGCTTTATCCGAGTAGAACGGCGCGATCCCCTGCTTGGTGGAGCCATATTTTTTGTCCTTGAGCCGCGCTTCCTCCAACGCGTCCAGCTCGCGATGCCAGGGCAGAAGGATGGACGCCCGGGCGCTGATCTTCAGGTTCTCCGGTGTGATGCGCACGCCGGCCGCGCGAAGCGTTTCCATCTCCGTCCACAGATTTTCAAGATCAAGGGCCACGTCGCTGCCGAGAATGTTGACGACGTCATCCCGAAACACGCCGGAAGGGAGCAGATGCAGCGCGAATTTGCCCAGGTCGTTGACCACCGTATGCCCTGCATTTCCCCCGCCCTGATAGCGAACGACGTAATCATACCGCTCCGTCAGCAAATCGACCATGCGGCCCTTGCCCTCGTCGCCCCAGTTGATCCCTACGATTGCACAGTTTGCCATTTTCGTTCCTCCAAATCTGCCGCTTTTCAGAATTGCCAGGATATGGTTGTTTCTCCCGAAAAACAGAAAAGGCGCTCATATGGGGACACGAGTCCCTATATGAACGCCTTTGTTCAACATCAGAATTTTACTACAGAACGATGCAGATGTCAACAGTTTTTTGTGTTCGTCGGTGCAGAAAATTGATGAGATTTTCTGAGTTTTGCCCGGCGGGCGGATCGGACGGGGCTTGCAAATCCGGCACGGCGTGGTATAATCGAAGCGAGAAAACGGCGCGGTCCGCGTCGGGGAGGTACTGTCATGAAGATTCATTCCGTATTTGATCCTGAATTCGCCCGGTACGGCAGGGTAATGTCCGGCTACGACCTGGAGCCGCTGCTTGCGACCCTGGAGGCCGTCTCTCCGATGCCGAAGACCGGCACGGCCTACGTGGCTGAGCAGCCGGAGCTGATGGCCCTGCCCGTGGCAAAGGCGCTCTCCGACCGCGCCTTCGGCGGCCTGCCTGTTGAGCTCGGCTGGTGCAACGGCCGCAATACGAAGCTCAACTGCCTGGAATACCACCGCAGCAGCGAGCTGAATCTGGGAACGGAGGATTTCATCCTCCTGCTGGGCAGACGGGAGGATATGACGGACGGGTATCTGGACACCGCCACGGTCGCCGCCTTCCGCGTTCCCGCCGGAACGCTGATCGAGCTCTACGCCTCGACCCTCCATTTTGCGCCTTGCTCCGCTGCACCGGGCCGGGGCTTCAAGGTTCTGGTGGTCCTGCCTCGCGGCACGAATCTGGCAAAGCCGGAGATCGTCCCGCAGAACGACGAGGATCGCCTTCTCTGGGCGCGCAACAAGTGGCTCCTGGCCCATGCCGAGAGCGCCCAGGCTGCGCGCGGCGCGGCGGTGCGCCTGCGCGGGGAGAATCTGGATCTCGCCGCCGACCTTTGCAAGTAACCGGGAACCGGCAAGCGTCCGCCCCTCCGTTCCGGAGGCGCGGGCGTTTTGCCGTCCGGCGGCCGTGCGCCGGGCGGGCGCAGCCGGGCCGTATTCGCATAAAATGTAAACATTTTATAAAAAGATTCTGAACTCCCTTTTTTCTTTGCCGAAATCGTGTATAATGCGGGAAAAAGATACGATGGAAAAATGGTGAACGATATGCTGCAGATTCAGAACATCCGAAAGGTCTATAAGACCGGCTCGCTGGTACAGACTGCCCTGGACGGGGTCAGTCTGAACCTGCGGGACAACGAATTCGTGGCGATTCTCGGCCCCAGCGGCTCGGGCAAGACCACGCTGCTGAACGTCATCGGCGGTCTGGACCGCTATGACAGCGGCGAGCTTGCGATCAACGGGGTCTCCACGAAAAAATATACGGCCCGCGATTGGGATTCCTACCGCAATCACACGGTCGGCTTCGTCTTCCAGAGCTACAATCTGATCCCGCACCAGAACATCCTCTCGAACGTGGAGCTTGCCCTGACGATCGGCGGCGTCTCCCGCCGCGAGCGGAGGAAACGCGCCGCCGACGCCCTGCGTCAGGTCGGCCTGAGCGAGCATATGCACAAAAAGCCCGCCCAGCTCTCCGGCGGCCAGATGCAGCGCGTTGCCATCGCCCGCGCTCTGGTCAACGACCCGGATATTCTCCTGGCCGACGAGCCGACCGGCGCGCTGGACAGCGAGACCAGTCTGCAGGTCATGGACCTGCTCAAGGAGGTTGCGCGCGACCGCCTGGTCGTCATGGTGACGCACAATCCGGAGCTTGCCGAGCAGTACGCCACCCGCATCGTCCGGCTCAAGGACGGGAAGATCACCGACGACTCCGACCCCTTCGATCCCGACGCCGAGCAGGCCGTCCACAAAAACATGGGCCGTTCCGCGATGTCGCTGCTGACTGCCCTGAACCTGAGCTTTCACAACCTCTGGACCAAGAAGGTCCGCACCCTGCTGATCGCCTTTGCCGGGTCTATCGGCATCATCGGCATTGCGATGATCCTCTCCATGTCCAACGGCGTCAACCGCTATATCCGGAACGTGGAGGAGGAGACCCTGAAAAGCTACCCGCTCCAGATCACGAATTCCAGCATCAATCTGGCCAATTTCATGCCGAACGCCCCCGGCGAGGACGAGACCGAAAACGCAGAGGTCCATGAGCGGCATACCGTGACGAGCCTTCTGTCCACGGTCTCGGTCAACGACCTTGCCGCCCTGCGCGCCCATCTGGAGAGCGGGCAGACCGACGTTTACGACCACGTTCAGGCCATTGAGTACGGCTACGGCGTCACGCCGCAGATCTTTACGGTCACGGAGACCTCGGTCCGCCAGGTCAACCCGGACCGCAGCTTCGCCGCGATGGGCTTTTCCATGGCGGACGGCATGAGCAGCCTCTTTTCCGCCATGACCAGCACCGACTCCTTCCATCCCATGCCCGCAAACACCGACCTCTATACCGGTCAGTACGACGTCAAGGCCGGGCGCTGGCCGGAGCGCTGGAACGAGTGCGTTCTGGTTCTGAGCGCAAGCGGCATGGTCAGCGATCTCACCCTCTATACGATGGGCATGAAGGACCCAGCCGAGCTGGAGTCGATGATCCGCGCCTTCGTCGAGGGCGGTCGGATCCCGGACCCCGGAAAGGAGCGGAACTACCGCTACGCGGACTTCCCCGGCATCAGCTTCCGCGTCCTGCCTGCGGCGCAGTTCTACGCCTACGACGAGACCTACAAGGTCTGGACCAACCGCTCGGACGACGAAAAGTTCCTCCGCTCCCTCCTTGCCGACGCGGAGACCCTGGAGATCGTCGGCGTCGTCCAGCCCAAGGAGGACGAGAGCAATCCGACCCTGCGGATCGGCATCTGCTACCCGGCTGCGCTGACCGATCATCTGATGCAGGCTGCGGCGGAAAGCGACATCGTTCTCGCCCAGAAAAGCGACCCGCACACCGACGTCTTCACGGGACGCCCCTTCGGGGAGCAGCCGGACGCGGGCGACGTGGATCTGAGCGGCCTGTTTTCCGTGGACGAGGAGGCGCTGAAAAACGCCTTCCAGCTCGATGGGGACACCCCGCTCTTTGATCCCTCGAAGCTGGACTTTTCCCAGATCGACCTCTCAAAGATCGACATGTCCAACACCGTGGACCCCTCCGTTTTCGCCTCCGCCATACCAGGGCTCAGCCGGGACCAGCTCGCCGGCCTCCTGTCCGGCGTCAAGCTCAAGCTCTCCCCCGATCAGCTTCGGGAGCTGTTTTCAAAGCTGATGGAGGGCTACGCCGAATCCATTCGGAACGACCCCGCCAACGACGTCTCCCGTCTGCCGGAGGCGGTCGGCGCGTATCTCAGCTCCGACGCCGCCGCTGAGCGGATTCAGACCGGAATCCAAAACGCTCTCGCGGAGAACAACGCAGCCGCCATCACGCAGGAGGAGCTTGCCGCCCTTCTGCAGGGCGTCCTCGCGGGCTACCCGGACTATCTGGCCGATCACGGTCTGGAGGACGGCGAGCTTCCGATGGCCTACCTGGGCGAGTACCTGCAAAGCGAGCAGGGGAGAGCGGCTCTGAACGCTGCCGCCGCCGATCTCAACGAGCGGGTCGAGCGCTTCACCCTGTCTCCGGCCCAGATCGGTGCCGTTGCCGCCGATCTGACGGAGGGCTATTCCGAGTACGCCGCCGAAAACGGTCTGCCCGGCCCCGACAGTCTGCAGACCTCCTTTGCCGACTATCTCTCCGGCCCGGAGGCCGGCGGGCTCATTCAGTCCACGCTGGCCGCCTCCCTGGACACCTCCGATCTGGAGCGCCAGGCCCAAAAGCTCTTCGCGGGCTATTCTTACCGGCTTGCCGCCGCCATGAACGCCGCCGCGGCCCAGATGATCGAGTCCGTTGGCATAGCGATCCGCGACACCCTCCGGAGCCAGATGGAGACCCTTGCCGGGGACCTCGGCAAGCAGCTCGAATCCGCCCTGAAGCTCGATCCTGAGACCCTGGCCGGGGCCTTCTCGATGAATATGGAGCCGGCCGAGCTTCGCGATCTGATGACCGCCCTGATCTCCCGCCAGAGCAACACCTACGACGGCAACCTCCACAGCCTCGGCTATGCCGACCGGGAGAAGCCGGATTCCATTACGATCTACCCCCGCGACTTCGAGGGCAAGCGCCGCGTCAAGCAGATCCTGGAGGACTACAACACCCACATGACCGAGACCGGGCAGGACGAGAAGGTCATCACCTATACCGACATGGTGGATACCCTGATGTCCTCGGTCACAGACATCGTGGATGCGATCTCCACGGTCCTGATCGCCTTCGTGGCGATCTCTCTGGTCGTCTCCTCGGTTATGATCGGCGTCATCACCTATATCTCCGTTCTGGAGCGGCGCAAGGAGATCGGCATTCTCCGCGCCATCGGCGCTTCGAAGCGCAACATCTCCACGGTCTTCAACGCCGAGACCTTCATCATCGGCGCCCTGGCTGGTCTTCTGGGCGTGGGGATCACCTACCTGCTCCTGATCCCGGCGAACCGGATCATCGCCTCCCTGGCCGGTCAGGTCGAGATCCGCGCCTATCTGCCGCCGACTTCGGCAGCCATCCTGGTCGCCCTGAGCGTCGTGCTGACCCTGATCGGCGGCCTGATCCCGGCGAAAAAAGCCGCCCGCTCCGACCCGGTCACCGCCCTGCGCTCCGAATAATCGCACCCCAAGCGCCTCTGCATGAAAACGTCTGCCCCTTTTTTCGCTGAAAAAGAAAAAAGGGGTAGAAATTTACGCACAAATCGGGTATAATGCGGAAAGATTCCATTCAGCGAGGTATGTAATGTTAGAACTACAGCATCTTTCCTTCCGGGTCGAGGACGAGGGGCGTCCGAAGGGCATTCTCCGTGACGTGAGCCTCTCAATTCCCGACCGGGAGCTGGTCGTCGTCACCGGTCCCAACGGCGGCGGCAAGTCCACCCTTGCCCGGCTGATCGCCGGCGTGGAGACGCCCTCCGGGGGCAGCATTTTCTTCAACGGTACGGATATCACCCACGCCTCCGTCACGGATCGTGCCCGCATGGGCATTGCCTATGCCTTCCAGCAGCCCGTCCGCTTCAAGGGTCTGCAGGTCCTGGATCTGCTCCGGATCGCCGCGGGCAAGCGGCTTGGCGTGGGCGAGGCCTGCGAATATCTCTCCGCCGTGGGCCTTTGCGCGAAGGATTATATCGAACGGGAGGTAAACGCCTCTCTGTCCGGCGGCGAGCTCAAGCGCATCGAGATCGCCACGGTCCTGGCCCGGGGCGCGAAGCTCTCCATCTTTGATGAGCCGGAGGCCGGCATCGACCTCTGGAGCTTCCAGAATCTGATCCGGGTCTTTGAGAACCTGCGCCGCCACATCCGGGACAGCTCCATCATGATCATCTCCCATCAGGAGCGCATTCTGGCCGTGGCCGACCGGATCATCGTGATCCAGGACGGCGCGGTGCTGCGTCAGGGTCCCAGAGACGAGATCCTGCCCACGCTGATCGGCACCGCCTCCGCAGTCGCCGCC
>JAEEGJ010011506.1_pt1 | contig 22425 bp, 17 predicted proteins | sample 8958761 | NCBI WGS metagenome assembly JAEEGJ01 (sample SAMN16246546, study PRJNA631951) | gut metagenome | biome: gut microbiome; feature: rumen; material: RS-attached | host: Bos | place: Iran: Karaj | collected 2018-10 | reverse complement strand
AACAAATAATTTATTCGGACAATTGTCCCCTCAAATCGGAAGGTATAAGACTATTCATGAAGAGACATGCATAATCAACAATTCCGCAAATCATTGTATTTCAGACAAATTCAATTCTCTAATAGTCAAGGCTCTTCACGAATAATCACGAAGAAATTTCCCAAGCGGATCACACAAAGAAGGAGAGGTCACCCTCTCCTTTTCTGTTGATATTGTTTCGTAAATTCCTCGTAGGTCACAAAACTTGCCCCTTCTCCCTTGAACATGCGGATGACTTCACCCAGACGTTGCGCCAAGTCGTCGCCACTATTGCGGGTAATGATGAAGGGGAGCTTGTATTCAGGGTGTTCTTTGAGCGCATAGAATTCCCAAGGGTGGTTATAGACCACAAATTGTCCATCATGTTTCCATGTCCATCGTGCCCATCGCTTGTAGAGCCACAAAGGCAGGTTGTGAAGGGAGAGCCAGAAGAGGGGGAAACGGAACCATGGGGTGACAGAGGCTGGAATCTGCAACACTTTGCCTCGCCAGAAAGGAGTACGGGGTTCAGAGATGTGCATGTAACGTCCTGGAATGAAAGCTGGATTGAGGCTGGAATTGTAGTGGTAGCCTTGACGCTCCAATTCCTCATCAGACACGGGGAACATGCGAGGCTGACGATAGCCATTCACTTTCCTACCTGTCAACTCTTCAAGACGTTTTTTCGATGTGATGACATCCTCTGGCTGTGGGTTGATGTGGTTACATCCATGCGACGCCACTTCGTGTCCTTCATTCAGGATGCGCCAGATGATATGGGGGGCATTCTCAGCAAAATTCGTGGTACAGAAAAAGGTGGCACGTACACCTTCCTGTTTCAGCAGGTCGAGGATACGCTGGGTGCCTTCCATCGACACCGCCATACCCTCAGCGATGGGGTCGTAATTCACTCCATGTTCGCAAGGCACGTCAAACTCTTCTGTATCAAAACTCAACAATATCATAGTATAAAGTTTAGGGGTTAGAGGTTAGAGTATTTTCTTCAATCTTTACAGCATAATCTTTGGTCAACAGTTCCCACATTTCCACAAACCAGATGAGCGTGACAGGCAATGCTTTCAGGGCATAACGGACTAAAGTCACCATTCGGAAATGCTTGGGGAAGAGATCGGTAGAGGTGAGACTGGTCAAGATGAAAGCAAACACCATCAGGGCGATTGCCCACTTGCCACGTTTCCAAGGAGCAGCTGTGTACCATATCGCCACACCCACCATCGCGATGATATATCCATAAGCCTCTGTGCTGGTGCTCAGGATACAGATGCAGATAAGGGCAGACGAGAGTATCGTCTCTCTAAATGCAATGTGTTGGTATTGGTTCTTCCTGAACATTGGAGCGAAGAAAAGCAACGCACAAGGAATGAAAGTCCACATGTCGGAATAGTTGTCAGGCAACGGGAAGTTGCGGACAAGTCCCAATAAGGAGATATTTTGCTTCACATCCAACAGCAGGTTGTGGTCGTTCTTCACTGCCAAAGCCTTCATCCACTCCACATATTCGCCACACGTATAGTCAAAGCCAAACATCAACATAGGAAGTACTGCAAAGAAGAGCATCCACACGACCCATGTCCACACGAAGCGCCACTTATGCTTAGAGAAGAACACGCAGATTAAACCAACGATGCCAAAGAGCTTGGTCATGGTACCCATCGCAATGAAGAAAGTAGCCCACTCGTCCTTCTCTTTCTCTGTCAAAAGGAAGGTGAGCATGATGCCCGACACCACCAACGTGTTCAATTCTGCATCCAACACACAGTTCAAGACTTCCTGCATACAGAACCACATGATGAACACCTTCTGGTACTTCGTCATCCACGAATAGCGAATGACTACAAAAAGAAAGAAGGTGATGAAGAGTTCCCAAAGCACTTGTCCCACCAAATCGGGCATCCATGCAAAAGGAGCAATGAGAGCTGCAAATGTGGGACCATACAGGAAATAATTCGTATCTTCCTCATACAGAGGATAAAGTGGCATATTTGCCCACGCATGATCATAGGAGTGGGTGAAAATCAGATAATCCCAGTCAGGATTTCCGCCATGCACGATCTTGTAGATACAAAACAATGCCACCAATCCCCACAACATCGACAAAGTGCGATAATCACTCAGCCAAGGTTGTTGAAAAAATTTCTTCATATCACTTCTCTACTTTTTTACTCCGTCTTTCAATCCGTTATAACTGCTTATGAAATAGCCTGGACGATGTTTCGATTCGTTGAACACCCTTGCCAAGTACTCCCCTATCACACCAATGCAAATCAGTTGGGCACCTCCCAAGAAAAGCACAGTCACCATGACGGTCGGATAACCAGCCACAGGGTCGCCATAGAGATTGGTGACAATAATAATATAGATTAAATAGAGGAAGGCGCAAAGGGAAACGACCAGTCCTAAAAAACTGGCCAATCTCAATGGAGCCGTCGTATAAGCCATGATACCATTCAATGCCAGATTCAGCAAGGCCCTGTTGCTCCATTTGGATGCCCCAGCCTGACGTTCCTGTTGCTGATAGAAGACACCCTTCTTGCGGAAACCTATCCACGAGTACATGCCCTTGGTGTTTCGTTCCACCTCACGCATCTGCTTCAATGCCTCAATGCAGGAACGGTCGAGCAAACGGAAATCGCCTGTGTCTTTCTGAATCGGTACACGGGTGAACATCTGCAATAGTCTGTAGTACAATTGTGAAGACTTGCGCTTAAACCAGGTCTCAGTCGAGCCTTGTCGAGTGGCATACACATCATCATACCCCTCTTCCCACCAGTGCAACATCTCAGGTATCACATCCACTGGATGCTGCATGTCAAAATCCATGATAATCATCGCATCCCCCTTGGCATAGTCAAAACCCGCCATCATCGCCAGTTCCTTCCCGTAATTGCGCGACAGATTGATATAGTTCCAATGTGCTGGATCTTCCTGATGCAGACGAGCCATCTGCTGCAACGTATTGTCAGAGGAACCATCGTTCACCATCAAGAACTCCCATTCATAGCCTGGATTCTCGTTCAAGACCCGTTGCATGCACTGCTCGAGAATGGGGAAAGACGCTTCCTCATTGTACGCAGGAAGCAGTATCGTCACCTTTTTCATCTCTTTGTTTTGTTCTATAGACGTAACGCAATATCAAGAAATTGGTAGGTACAGCCACCATCAGCACCAACACAGGAGCAATCAAACGATGAACACCCCACACCGTCAGCAGGTGGAACAGCACCACATGAATCAAGTAGTTCACCACATGACTTCCACTGAAGCCCACCAGTCGCATCCACGTGGGACGTGCATGGAATGTCCAGTAGCACGTGAGAAAGAAGTTATAGACAAACGACACAATATAACCTATGGAATAGGCAATATCTATCTGTATGAACTGCATCATCAACACATACACCCCATAATGGATGCCAGCCGACACACCGCCATTCACACAGAAACGAAAGAATTGAGCCATTCTGGGATGACGCTCATATAACACTTTAACCCACTTGAACAAACTGAATGTACTTTTTGAGTTGTGAAATCAGCTGCAAAGGTACGAATTTTTGTGAAAAAAACTAAAAAAATCACAACTAAAAGTGGAAAAACGCTCAAGATTTCTCCTCCGCTGCTACATTTCTTTCTTCCTCCACATCAAAGTCGTAGGTCATCTTGGCACCTTGATTTTGGAGTGCTATATAGTTGAGAGTGCGAAGGAGCGCTTGGAGGGTTTGTTCACGTTCTTGGGGTTTGAGTTGGCATTCCCATATCTCGATGGTATGCCATCCTTGGGCTTTGAGTGCCAGGAGGTTCTCGTGGTCACGTTCTTTATTGCGTTGGATTTTGCGTGACCAGAACTCAGCATGCGTCTGGGGGATCTTGTACATGGAGCAACCTTCGTGCCCATGCCAGAAACAGCCGTTGATGAAGATACAGGTGCGGAGTCCCACGATGGTCAGGTCGGGCGTGCCAGGCAGAGTCTTGGCATGGATGCGATAACGGAAGCCATGACTGAAGAGAAAGCGCCGCACGAGCATCTCTGGTCGCGTGTTCTTCGACCTGATTCTGCGCATACAATTACTGCGCTGTTCGGGTGTCATCTTATCTGCCATAAGCCACTTCAATTTTCAACTATCAACTATCAACTGTCAACTATCAACTACCCCTGTTTCTCCGTCATATATTTCCAATACCTTCTGGGCATGTCATTCAGTTGCTTCTTCGGATTCATGCGTTCGCGGATACAGATAGCCTTGAAGTAAGTGCGCCAGAGATCTTGGAAGAGTTTGTCATCCTCACTCAGCACCTCGTCATTGAGTTTGCCATTGTCGAGGTCGAAGGGCAGCGCATCCTCATCCTGGAACGTGATGCGCGTCACCTCCTGCTGGTCGTAGTAGAAGCCATATCTGCGCTTGGCATCGTAGAGGAGCCAGGGTTGGGTGCCAAAGCGGTCTTGGAAGTGATGCACCACCAAAGGCAGCACATTGTGGTCGGGCGACACCACACCCAAATACGTTCCATCCTTCGCCTTCTGAAAGCGTACGAACTGCATCATCCGCAATCGCTCATGCATCACCTTTCTGAAGATGTTCGTCACAGTCAGCACGTCTGGATCGGAGAAGTTCCGTTCGATGCTTCTTGCTCCTTCTGCCTGTCTGAACACCTTACATATATATTGGAATAAGGGTGTATCCAACTCAGGCATTTCCGACAGGTAACTCACCGCCAACAGCTTCATCGCCTCCTTCGACACACGCTTCTCCAATCCTGCCCACACTCGCTGTGCCCGGTCGTCTGCGGTCATCACTTCATGCACCTCTTCACAGAACAGCGGCAACGGCTCACCCTTCCCTATCAACATCTCGGGTTGCTGATGCAGCGAGAAGGCATCGAAGACGGCCGAGAGCACGCCGTCCAAAGTTCTATCTATAGTGTAAACAAGCATCTATTCTTCTTTCTTTTCTTCTTCCCCAAAGTCGAGGGTGAGTTGCAGTTCCTGTGCCGCTCTTTTCTGTTGCGCCTTCGAAATCAGCAGGGGTTTCAATCGTTCTGGGTGCAGTTCGTTGATGCCCACAATGGGGTTGGCATAGCCGTCTGTGAGTTCGTGGCATGTGATGAAGTACTTGGCCTTCTTCATCACCACCCCCATCTTCTTCAGGTGATAAGACGTGATGCGGTTGAAGCGTCGGGAGTTCACGATGAGCAAGGCAGACTTCACGCCAATGCCTGGCACACGCAGGATCTTCTCATAGTCATCTCTGTTAATGTCCACAGGGAACTGCTCAGGGTGGCGCAATGCCCACGCCAATTTAGGGTCAACCTCTAAGTCGAGATTCGCATTGGCCTCATCCACAATCTCCTCCACCTTGAACTGATAGAACCTCATCAGCCAATCTGCCTGGTACAGACGATTCTCACGCACCAAAGGCGGTTGTTTCAGAACAGGCAGACGCGGGTCGTAGGTGTTCACGCTCACATAGCCCGAATAGTACACCCTTCGCATCGTGGGTTGTCCATACATAGCCGACGACATGTGCAGGATGTCTCTGTCCGTCTCTGCCGTTGCCCCCACAATCATCTGGGTGCTCTGTCCTGCCGGTACGAATCTAGGCACATGCCTCAAGTGCTTCCTGTCCTCCTTGTTCTCCAGCACCCCCTGCTGAATGAACTTCATCGGCGTGAACACACTCTGGTGATCCTTCTCTGGCGCCAGCATCTTCAACGACGTCTCATTGGGTATCTCAATGTTCACGCTCATTCGGTCGGCATACCGTCCAGCCTCACTCAGCAACTCACGGCTCGCCCCAGGGATGCTCTTCAGGTGAATGTAGCCATTGAAGTGATGCACCATCCGCAAGTCCTTCGCAATCGCCACCAAACGTTCCATCGTATAATCTGGACTCCTCACCACCCCACTACTCAGGAACAAACCCTCAATATAGTTTCTTCGGTAGAACTCCATCACTATCTCCTCCAACTCATGCACCGCCAACGTAGCACGCTTGATGTCGTTGCTCCGACGATTGATGCAATACGCGCAGTCATACATGCAGTAGTTTGTCAGCATCACCTTCAGCAGCGAGATGCAACGACCATCATCTGCAAACGAGTGACAGATACCAACACCGCCCACCGTATTGCCCACCATTCCCTGCTTACCGCCACGCACAGTACCACTTGACGAACACGACACATCGTACTTCGCCGATTCCGCCAATATGCGCAACTTCTCCAATGTCTTTTCTGTCAACATTCCCGTCTTCTTTTTATGTTGCAAAGTTACACACAAAAGGGGACATTAGCAAAAAGATTTCCAAGAAATATGCTTTTTTGGAAACCGTTTCCATTTTTTCTGATTCTTTGGAAACGGATGGGCGAACGATGCCGACAAAGGCTCAGTGATAGCGAAGACAACGCCCTACTCATTCAACAGACAAACCCCCACTCTTTGACCAACGTTTAGCCTACTGTTGTTTAGGTTCTTCCAATAACGTAGAAGATTCCCGTTGGGAACAAAAAAGGACAAAGAAAAAATGAGATAAAAATAAAAAAACGACAAGTGAAAAATTCACCTGTCGCATGGTCGGGAAGACCAGACTCGAACTGGCGACCACGCGCCCCCCAGACGCGTACGCTAACCAACTGCGCTACTTCCCGATTCTTGAAATCGGGTGCAAAGGTAGTGCATTTTTTAGACAATACAAAATAAAAGAAATACTTTTTTTGTTTTTTCTTTGGTATTATGGGAGGTTATGCCTACCTTTGTATGCTAAAATAAAAACAGAAGGATTCAAATGAAGAATATTATTGCTGTATTGTTGTGGACTTGCTGCCTCGTGTGCATGGGATGCACGGAGGGGGATAAGGAGACAGAGGTGGTGCTGGAGACCACTGCTGGAGAAATTCGGGTGAAGCTCTACGATGACACACCTGGACATCGTGACAATTTTGTAAAGAACGTGAAGGAGGGAATGTACACGGGTGTAACGTTCCATCGTGTGGTTCGTGACTTCATGATTCAGACGGGTGATCCCAAGACTCGACCTGAAGGATATGAGGTGAAGTTGACACCAGAGGGTGATACCATCACTGAGCGGATTCCTGCGGAGATCGTGTGGCCGAAGCACTTCAACAAGCGTGGTGCATTGGCTGCGGCAAGGGATGCCGATGAGGAGAACCCAGAGCGGGCAAGTGACAAGTTCCAGTTCTACATCGTGACAGGCAGGACTTGTCAGGATGCAGATATGGATTCTTATGAGCTGGCGAGGGTGCAGCGCGACACGGAGATTCTCTATAGAAAGAAACAATTGGCGAACCAAGAGAAGCTGGAGGCTATGCGTCAGGCTCGTGACCGTGATGGGGTGAGCAAACTCTTAGAGAAGCTGTTGGACGAGGCGAAATGGGAAGCGTCGGAGAATCCACCCATCACCTATCCAAATGACTTGCGACGCACGTATGGCATACGTGGTGGTGCGCCTTGGCTGGACAACGAATATACAGTGTTTGGTGAGGTGGTGGAAGGTATGAAGGTGGTGGAAACCATCCAAAAGATTAAAACGAATGCGCAGGAGGTGCCTTTGAAGGAGGTGAGAATCGTCAAGGCATACGTGGTGGAATAGTTGACAGTTGAGAGGTTATAGGTTATGGGTTATAGGTTATAGATGAAAGGATCTCCAGAGATTGTCGTTGGGCAGTGGTGCTTCGACGACAATTTCTTTTTTGCTGACAGGATGAATCAATTGCATGGAATGGCTCAGTAGGGAGATGCTGCCATCGGGATTGGAGCGTTTGGCACCATACTTGAGGTCGCCCTTGATGGGGCAGCCCATCTTTGCCAATTGGCAGCGAATCTGGTGGTGGCGTCCTGTCTTCAAATCCACCTCCAGAAGATAGTAGTTATCGGACTTGCCAATGACCTTATAGTCGAGAATGGCTTTCTTGCTGTGGGGCACCTCATGGTCGTAAGCATAAGACTTGTTCTGCTTCTCATTGCGCACGAGCCAATGGGTCAGCGTACCTTCCGACTGAGGAGGCATGTCCTTGACAATCGCCCAATACTTCTTCTTCACTTCACCGTTTGCAAACATGGCATTGAGTCTTGACAATGCCTTTGAAGTACGTGCAAACAGGACGAGTCCGAACACAGGACGGTCGAGACGATGAACAACACCAAGGAAGACGTCGCCTGGTTTGGCGTACGCTTCCTTGATGTATTGCTTCACTGTTTCGCTCAGGGGCTTATCGCCGGTCTTGTCGCCCTGCACGATTTCGCCTGTCGTCTTCGAAACAATGATGATGTGATTATCTTCGTAGAGAACCTGCATGATTACATGTTCATGCCGCCATCGATCTGGATCACCTGACCAGACACGTAGCTTGACATGTCAGAGGCGAGGAAGAGACACACATTGGCGATGTCCTCCACCTGACCACCACGACGAAGTGGAATCTTCTTCATCCAGTCAGCACGGATTTCCTCTGAGAGCTGAGCAGTCATGGCAGTCTCGATGAAGCCAGGAGCCACAGCGTTGGCACGTACACCCTTGGGACCAAGTTCCTGAGCGATAGACTTAGCAAGACCAATCATACCAGCCTTAGAAGCAGAATAGTTGCACTGACCTGCGTTGCCATGAACACCTACAACTGAAGACATGTTGATGATAGAACCACCACGCTGACGAAGCATGATAGGAGCACAAGCGTGGATGAAGTTGAATGCAGACTTCAAGTTCACAGCCAGCACAGCGTCCCACTGCTGCTCAGTCATGCGGAGCATCAGACCGTCCTTTGTGATACCTGCGTTGTTTACCAATACGTCGATAGAGCCGAAGTCTTCGTGAATCTTCTTCACCACAGCCTCAGTCTCAGCGAAGTCAGCAGCGTTGCCTGCATAAGCACGACAAGTCACACCCAAAGCCTCAATCTCCTTGCGAGTAGCTTCGAGACCTGCAGCCATATCGTCGTTCAACACCAAATCTGTAAATGCGATGTTTGCACCTTCCTGAGCAAACTTCATAGCGACAGCCTTACCGATGCCGCGTGCAGCACCTGTAATGAGGGCTGTCTTACCAGTCAAAAGTCCCATATTATTAAAAATTTATATAAATGAATATTAAGTTGCTATATTAAAAAATGCCAAGCATCTGGGCTTGTTAGTATTTCCCATATCTCGGAGTTTTGCAGAAATGCTTGAACACCATGCTACGCACATAGGGATATAGTTCTTCAGCATTCTGTGCTGCATATCGACCATAGATATATGGCACCTCACAACCCTTCAGGCAGTAGTGCATGATTTCAGCAGCGAGACGCACATTGCGAATCTCGAACAGTCCCTTATCAATACCCTCATTCATGATGCGGCGGAAGAGGTTGACTTCGTTCTTGTCGAACGTCTTGCGCACAGACTCCACCTTCCACACATCACGGAAAAACTCAGCACGCAGGTTGCCATTGCGATAGACGGCCTCCTTCATCACCTCCAAATGAGCAAAAATGAGCTGCACCATCTTCTCCTCTGGCTGGATGGGTTTACGAGCCACCTCTTCCATACGCTCATACAGACGTTCCAATTCTGTCTGGATGACCGCAAGGTAGATTTCTTCCTTACTATTAAAATATGTATAAAGTGTACGGCGACCTCTGTTGGCAGCGACTGCAATATCGTTCATCGACGTGTCTTCGAAACCATTCTTGGCAAACAGTTGACGAGCCACGTCCACCAGAAGTGCCCTTGTCTTCTGAACCGACATAATCTTTGAGTGCTTTAGTTTTTTTGAGTTGTGCCCAGCCCATAGGCTGGATTTGGGTGCAAAGTTACAGAAAAAATCTGAAAGCACAAAGGATTTTGTGCACAACTTTTCAGACCAAAAGAGCAACAAACAAGAAATCAATTACTTACAATATGCACAAAAAGCGTTAAAAACGCGATTTGTCACCCAAACAGCTCTCGTAACGCCTCTTCCACCTTTCTGACAGGTACAATCATTATCTTGAACTTCGCAGGATCAATGCCATTCATATTCGCTTTGGGGACGATGATTTTTCGGAAGCCCAACTTATCAGCCTCAGCAATACGTTGCACGATGCGGCTCACAGGTCGCACCTCACCACTCAAACCCACCTCACCTGTGAAACAGATGTCTCTTGGGATGCCCGTATCGACATTGCTCGACAAGACGGCCGCAATCACACTCAGGTCGATAGCAGGATCAGTCACACGGATGCCACCCGCGATGTTGAGGAAGACATCGCGCTGGGGTAATTTGAAGCCCACACGCTTCTCCAAGACAGCCAAGAGCATGTTCAAACGTCGCAAGTCGAAACCCGTAGCAGAACGCTGTGGAGTGCCGTATGCCGCCGTGCTCACCAACGCCTGCGTCTCAATCAGCAAAGGACGCACACCCTCGATGGAGCAAGCCACAGCCACACCACTCAATTCCTCACCATCCTTTACATCGCTCAACAGAAGTTCTGAAGGATTCTCCACAGGTCGCAAACCATTCTGCACCATCTCGTAGATGCCCAACTCAGCTGTCGAGCCAAAACGGTTCTTAATGGCACGCACAATGCGATACATATAGTGCTGGTCACCCTCGAACTGCAAGACGGTATCTACCATGTGTTCCAGTATCTTAGGTCCAGCAATTGTACCCTCCTTATTGATATGGCCTATCACGATGACAGGCGTGTTCGACTCTTTCGCAAACTTCAGCAGCATGGCCGCGCACTCACGAATCTGGGTCACACTACCAGGAGAAGACTCGACCGTCTCTGTCGCCATCGTCTGAATAGAGTCAATCACCACCAAATCAGGTTCCACCGTCTTGATATGCTCAAAGACAATCTCAATCATCGCCTCACAAACCACCATGACGGTTGACAGTTGACAATTGACAGTTGACAGTTGACAGTTAGGGTTAGGATTAATTCTGTCTGCCCTGAGTTTCAGCTGGCGTGCGCTCTCCTCACCACTCACATAGAGCACCTTCATCCCCTTCAGCATCATCACCGTTTGAAGAATGAGCGTCGATTTGCCAATGCCAGGTTCACCACCCAAAAGTGTCATGCTCCCTGGCACCAATCCACCACCCAGCACACGATTCAATTCGCCATCTTGCATATTGATGCGCGGTTCATCTTCCGTCTCAATCTTCGACATCGAGATGGGACTGGACTTCACATCCAGTCTGAAATCGGAGGCCATTGTTGGTGCAGCCTTCTTCCCTACCTTCACCTCCTGAAACGTGTTCCACTCTCCACAAGCAGGGCACTTGCCAATCCATTTCGGACTGTCATAACCACATGAACTACATACGTATGCTGTCTTATCTTTCGCCATAATTTCCCTTTTTGACCACAAAGGTAAGAAAAACTCCCAACTCCTAACCCTTAACTCCTAACTTTTTTATAACTTTGCACCAAATTTGTGATCATCCCCTATTCGTGCAGATGAATTTTAGTCGCATCCACCTCATTTTTCTCTACCTTGTGTGCAGCATCAGTCCGTTGCACGCTGCTGAGATTGACCTTGCCGAGCCCAACATGATACAGCCCGACTCGGTCTGGAACGACTCCATCACCAACATCCGCACCCATCTACAAAGACCTGACACACTGACGTCATATTCCTGTGCCCTGCACTTCTTTGGGAAGAAGCCCAATGGTGCACTCAAACTGCCAGGGCTACAGGCACTTGTTGAAGACATTGGCATCAATGCCCTCGTGCTGGGATGGGATCACTTCGTGACTGACCGCGATTGGGCACGCGTCACCAACGCCAGCCTGCGTCAGAACCTCACAGAAAGCTGGGTGTGGGACAATGACAGCTTTTCAGGCAACCAATTCTCCCATCCTTTTCATGGTAGCATGTTCTACAATGCTGCACGCGAGCACGGAAATTCCTATGGTGTTTCCCTCCTCTACCCTGTGGTGGGTTCTCTCACGTGGGAAGTTTTCTGTGAGACCAACCGTCCTGCCTACAACGACCTCCTTTCCACAGGTATTGGAGGTGCAGCAATGGGCGAAGTCACCCATCGTGTGTCCGACATCTTCTTTGATAACACTAAACAAGGTCCACAGCGTGTCATTCGCGAAATTGTAGGTACGCTGCTCAACCCTGTGCGTGGTCTCCATCGTATGATGTCAGGCGAGATGTTCCGCATCAACCGCTTCAATGCTGGCAAAAAAGAAGAACCCATGCCCTATTCCTTCCAGATTGGTGTAGGTGACCGCTATCTTTACGACCGTGAGCCCGTTCACCCGCAGGCAGGTGAGCGTTACTACGAGCACATCCCCTTCCTCGATTTCCGTTTCAACTATGGCAACCACTTCAACCACCTCGATGAGGGTAAAAGCCCACGTGCATACGACCAGTTTAGTGTCTATGTCCTCGTCAATTGCTCTTCTGAGCACCCAACGGTTGGTGAACTAGACATTCGCGGACGTATCGGCTCTATCCAACGTCAGATGTCACATCAATGGAAACTCGATTTTGGTTTCTATCAGAACATCAAATACATCGACCACTATAGCAAGAACTCGAAACAAGCTCCTGGCAACCTCGCTATGATTTCTGAGGCAGCTAGTTTTGGAGGAGGACTCTATGTGGAGCGTCACGGTCGTAAAACGACCCTCACCCACGATTTCATGCTCTCTGCTGTTCCTCTAGGTGGCAGTTCTGCCGACTACTACCCTTTCCGCCGTTACAACTTCGGCACTGGTGCTTCCCTCCGCTACCGTTTCCAGTTCGCCCTCAACCGTTATCTCTCCGTAGGTGAAGACCTCTATTTCATGCGTCTCTTCATCCTGAAAGGCGAAACACCTGAGAAACTTGCCATCTACACAGACAATAAATTCGAATATCATCAGCAACAGGAAGATGGCATTGAAGCATGGGGAGACAAAGGCGAACACAGCATCTTCCAAAACCGCCTTTATCTCAATCTCTACCTTTACAGAAACCTACATCTCACCTTCCATCACGAATTCTACCTCCGTCATGGAAACTACCGCTACTACCCCTCCATCACAGGCAAGAGCCACGAATGGAAGTTAGGCATCAATTACGCATTATAAAGAAGACACTTTAGAACGGATAGCCAACAGCGAAGTGGATGGCATGAGCGTCCTTGAACTTGGGGATATTGTAGTAGGATTTTTTGCCTGTGTCGTAAGGCAAATGGAGACCGAGTCCGAGGTCGAGTCGGAGAATGAGGAAGTCGAGGTCGTAGCGGAGTCCGAAGCCTGTGCCGACGGCAAGCGTATTGAAGAATCCGCCATCCCCTAACTTTCCACCCACTTGATAGGAGTCTTCACGCATGAGCCACACGTTTCCTGCATCGACGAAGAGAGCTCCTTGGAAGGCATTGATGATGGGGAAACGGTATTCGACATTCATCTCCAACTTGATGTCGCCTGTCTGAGCCAGATAGAGATTCAGATAGTCATCCTTGAAACGTCCTGGACCAATACTACGAATAGAGAAGGCACGTATGCTGTTGGCACCACCCACATAAAAGAGTTCGTTGTAGGGCGCATAGTCAGAATTGCCGTATGACCAAATGGCACCCAGTTGCACACGGGTAGCGATGGATGTCTTCTCTGTGATATGGAAGATGTTCTTGAGCTGGAAGTTGAATTTGAGGAACTGGGAATAAGGAGTGGAAAGCAGCTGTTTATCCTTCTGGTAATAGTCGAACCCCAGCAGCGCATTGGTGAGGTTGAGGAAGTTGGCCGATTGCTTCACCGTTCCCTCAAAGTGCATCGTGTGACGAATGCGATTGTTCCACGTGTTGTCATAAGTGATGGTATATTGCTGTGCAGGGACGAATACATCTTGCAGAGACATGTAGAGAGCTTGATTGAAATAGAAGATGGAATCGAACCTGTCTGTGGTGTTCTGCATCTTGTTGTAGGTGACCGTGAGAGGGGTAAGCCGATGACTCCACGAGCGGGACGTCTGAAAGTCGTAGGTAGCCTCGATGGTGGAGGACATCAAACGATAGTAATATGCTCGTTTGCGCTGCTCTATGGTGAATTTGAATTCAGTAGCGGTGGGGTATTTATAGAAGCGTTTGTTAAGCCAAGGGAAAGCAATCCAAGGATAGGACAGGGAGACATCCAACGCTGCCAGATAGGAGTTGATGCGTTCCTTCTCGCCATACATCTGGCGCGTTGTCCATTCGTAACTGCCTCGAAGTCCCACTGCCAAAGTCTCACCATGACGGAAGGCATTTCGCTTGGAAATAGTGACACCTCCAGCAGGACCGATTTGTGAATTAGACTTATGGGTGAAACTGAATTCCGTCTCGGCATTGATCAGTTGATCCATCGTCAGTTCGAGACGGGTGTCAATGGTGTCATTCACGCCTGTGGTGTCACGCGGAGTGAAGGTGAACTTGACATTCGAGAAGATATCCATGCGACGAAGATTGGTCAGTGTCTGATCGACACGTGACTGATTGAACATCTGTCCAGGATGGAACTTGAAGTTCTTCAACATCACTCGTTCGGCGATGGGAATGCGGTCACCCTGATAGGCAACCTTCAGGCGACGTCGCTGAATGGAGTCGTCATATATATTGATGGATCTGTCTCTACGACGTTGTTGGTTGGCTGTACTGGTGCGGCTCTGACGGATGTAGACGCTAGTGTTGCCGAAATAGAACTGACGATATGCGACGTCGGGCAAATCTATATCGGGCGCCACGAGCAACTTCACGCGATAAGGGATATTGGTGGAATCGGCAAAATAGTTGATATAGTCAGGACGGTAGTAATACAAACCGTTGTTGCGGAACGCACTGACGATGCGATCCTTCTCATTGGTGAGGTTCAGTGTGGAAAATTGGTCACCCTGATGAAGGTATGCCTCCTTTTCTGTAGCACGAAGGATGCTATCCTGAATACTGTCTCGAAATGCGTAGCGGATACTGTCATAGAGGTAAGGTTCACCCAGATGGATGTCGTAGGCGATGCGTTGCGTACGAGGTTTACGCTGGTCAATGAGACTATAATCAACATCACCACGGAAGTATCCATAGTTTTGCAGGATGTTCGTTGCCACCTTGGTGCGTGTTTCAGGCGACACGCTGGAGATGGTGACAGGAGTGCCAGCAAAGGAGTTGAACATCCATTTGTTGAATCCAGTGCGCGGCTTATCAACAAGGGCATTGTAAATCCAAAGACCCACCTGGAGGGGGCTTCGCTTGGACGAACTGCCCAAGAGAGAACCATTGGGCTTGTAAGCCAACGCAGCCTTCACTTCCGTCACTGCCAGATCTTCAGCCATCGTCCCCTTCTGGTCATATACCTTCATCTTCTTCACACCTGTGTAGAGCGTTTCCCCTTCTGGCAAATGGGAAGTGGTGGAACATGCCACGATCATGCCCATTATATATATGTATAATATGTATCGTAACGCCTTCATGTATCTATTCTTTAGTTTACTCAGGGTTAGTGTTGTCCTCCTGTTGCACATCCTCCTTCTTGCGCCGTTTCCAGAAAATGAGTTCGGAAAGATTGTCCACTTTCTTGCGAAGCACCACACCAACGCCATTTCTGTCCAACTCACCCTCAATCAAACTGGAGTAGTCTTTCTCGTGGAAAAGACGGATGTATTGAGTGCCACCATTGTCGAGTCGCCACTCCAACGACACATTATCAATGTAAGCACCTGATTCACGACGAGTAGTGCTGTTATCAGAACTTACCTTACCACCAATGATCACATTCAGACGGTCGGAGAAGAACTTGCGGGAGAACTGGAAGGAATAATCCGTTCGCCTTGAACCATCTTCACGAACGGTCTGTCCCACTCCCACACTCACATTGACCATCGTGGAGAGGGCATTGCCTGCAATCTTGTTGATTTCATCCTCCAAGAAACCACTCAGCGCATTACCTGCAGCAAGACCCTTACCGTTGGAATTGGACAAATACATACCTGTTGCCAACATACCCACAGCCAGTTTGTTGCGGTCTTCAGCAGAGGAAGCAGCAAGCTCGTTCTGCACAGACTGGTCTTCTGGTGCATCGATGATGAATTCCAAGCCCATATCCTGCAGCGTGTTGGAGATTTTCAGACCCACATCGAATGACACCGTTCGGGTAGCACCGCTCTCACTTGAAACGGCAGCTTTCATGCGCTCTGTGGCTGTGATGTTAAGCAGCGGATTACCTGGCTTACCTGCAAACTCGATGTAGGATCCAGGATGAATGGAGAAGGTCTTGAGCGGAATGACAGGAAGGGTGTACTTCATCTCACCCTCGTTGATCGTGTAACGTCCCTGCATGTTGAACACACCCTCAGGCGTGTAGGACATCGTAATGTTACCACCACCCTGTACATTGACATAGCTCTGCTTGTCGGCCGAGAACTCACCACGCAACCTGGCTCCATCCTCGATGCTGAGCACCAAGTTCATGTCGATACCCATATAGGTCTTCTTCGGAATGGACTCCTTGGGCGGTGGTGGGGCATTGAAATCAACAAAGGTGACAATATCTTCAAGTCGGTCAGTTTGGTAGAGGGCCGTTTCCGACATGATGTAGGTGATATTCGTGGTAGGCAAGACACGCACAAGACCACGCACGGTCAAGTCTTTCGTTGAACCAATGACACGCGCGAAGAAGTCGCCATACATGTCACCATGGAGCAAGGAGTTTCTGGTAGGCTTAGCCTCAATCAGTTTAAAGTTACGTCCATTAAGCGAGAGCGACATGAAGAGTTCGTCGAAGTTGGAAAAATCCAAATAACCATTGAGGGTCAACGGATTGGTGGCATCGGCGCCATAGAACTTGAAGGAGTCGAAGTCCACACGGCTGTTATTGAAGACGATGCTGTCGTTGGCCAACCTGAGGTCTATGTTATACGGAACGGAAAGGAGGTGGACATCCTTGGGCAACAAAGCGCCATTGAAGAGGAGGGCACTCATCGGTCCTGTTATCTTCATGCCACCTGCCATCTCTCCCTTGAAACCCAGCAATTGATCGGGCATAAATGGAGAGAGCATATCCATCGGCACATCCAAAAAGGCAAGGTCGGCATCAAGTGCCCCTTCCCCTTCAGCATTATAGGTGCCATCCAACTGCAAGACATCCCTATCGTTATAACCGACGGTCGCATCAATCACATGACGTGTATCGCCCTGTGGCATATAGGTGAAACGCGAGGACACATTACCCATGTTCATGCCTTCATAAGCAAATCGATCTGCATTCATGACACCCTCCACCATGTAGTTGTCCCCTTGGTCAATATAGGTGGCATCCACATTCAGCATACCGTCCATCTTAGGAAGTCCTGGTAGAGGAACCACCTTCAGCCATTCACCGATATTGAGGTCGTTGACAATCACATTGGCGATTTGCTTGCCAATATCACTCTCATCAGCATACACCGCCAGATAGCTGCTGTCTGACAAGCACGTCAATCGCACATCAGCCATGATGGGTCGGTTAGGACGGGTCGTGATGTAGTTGTCGCTATTGATGGAGAACTCCCTATGTGCAATAATAGGTGTCTGCGGATAGAGGCTAAAATTGACACACGAATCATTCGCCAAACCTCTTACACCTAAGTCAATACCCTTTTGGTCTTTCTTGTCGAAGTAAGTCAGATGAGCATCCACCTCATTGGCTTTCAGATAGCCATCCAAATTCGCTCGGAAGGCAGGCAAAAGCGGTTGGTCGCTGCATTGCATACCCACATGATAGTCAAACTTCGTGGAGTCTTGTGCCAACTCGAAGAAAGCCGTATCCACCCTCACACTATCCTTCTTGAAAGTATACACGTGCCCATCACCTCTCAATCCGCTGAGTGGCGAGGCCTGAATATCAGCAGCAAACTCATTGAAACGGATGCCATACATCTTCAGGAAATCAGACAACGGGTTGTCATTCTTGGCTGTGACATGAAGGGTCATTTCTGGTAAGTAGGATTTGAGCATATCAAGGGCTACTTCACGAGCCTTAAACTGCTTCACAACCTCTTCTTGCAACTTATCCACCTTCGGCATCAGATTGAAGAGGTTGTTAGGCGAGAAGAAAGTGAAGTCGAGGTCTCCTGTCTGCAAGGTGGCTGACGTTGTATCCTTCAATGCCTCGGCAAAGAGATAGAAAGCATCCGTTTGAATACTGTCAGTACCCATCTTCAAATGGAACACATCCACATGAGATTCCACTCGGAACAGTTTGTCCATATTATAGGAGAGCTGCGTAGTGCCTGTAGCACTTGCCGTCAAGACATCCTCGCTGAAGCCCATGCCCTGCACATCAGCAAAGGGCAGATTCAAATCCAGCACACCCTCAATCAAGTTCCGCTTCAAGGTGCCGTCAAAGGTAAGGTCTGTCTGCACTTGGTCGTTGTCTGCCGTCAAAGCCAGCTGTAATTTAGTTCCCTTCAAAGTGGCATCAGCATTGACGTTGCTGAGGTTGAGCTTACCCATATAGGAATTCGTCAGATTGGCTGTAGCATCAAGGGTTGTGGAAGGTGAAAGGAAATCAAAACCACGTCCGTTGGCTTTCACTTTACCAGACAGAACGGTGCGGTCATCCATTGCCACATAGTTGTTCACCACCAGATTGGAGAACGTCATATCTACCCTATAAGCATCGGATGCCATCACATAGCCGCCATCCATATCGATGGAGGCACCATAGGCATCTTTGGCTTTCAACTTGGTTTGCAGAGAAAGGTCGTTGGCCACATCCCAAAGGGTTGCAGAGCCATCAACGACAGCCTTGCCTGGCACTTTCAGATGCAGTTGACTCACATCGAGGGTTTGGAGATTGCCGTCTGCCTGCAGTTGCACTTCGACTGGACGCACAGGCAATTCCTTGTTGAGCATCGTACAAACATCCTTCGTATCAGGACCACCCATGCGAGTGAAATAGATGATGTCGCCCTTTCCTATCTGCCCTTCGCTGACCAGCGAGAACTTACCAGGATTCTCATCATCGAAGGCATTCATATCCATACGATAAGCTAACGAAAGGTCGCTATCTTCCGTCTTCATGTGGAGTTTCGGAATAGTCAAAGACGTGGAATCCATCTCTAACCTACCCTGTGTTTCCATAATAGTCAATCCCGACTGCTCTTTGGCAGCCAACTGACGCAAATTCATCGAAAAATCATCACCCACATACGAGAGCGAGTCTATTTTCAAATGGATATCTTCAAAAAGCAAATGACTTGGGTCGAGCTGCTGAGGGAGTCGAGGTTCCTTCCGCAGGTCGTAGGCTATCTTGGATTCCGTCATTTCGAGCCAATCCACCCGATAAGCACTCTCCTTCAGGTCGATAAAGGCTTTCGTCTGCATCTCTCCCAGATCAGCCACCACCCACGTGCTATCCACATTGGGGGTCAGCAGCACCGACAACTTCACTTTCTGCAAATTCAAATCATCCAGCTGCACACGCCAGTCAACCGTACTCGTATCTTCTGGCACGGAATCATTCAACAGCACCTGCAAATCAGCCTCCCTCAACAGTGCCTTGTTTACCACAGCAAGCCCATTCTTTATGTCCGTACTGTGGGAATCAAGACTCAGTTCTGCCAGATTTCCCTTAATCACACATACATCAATCAACCCCTTCGTGTTCAACTTGGCATCGTACAAATGGAAGCCATCCACCTCTGCCTGCATATCAAGCAACGGCATCGGCTTCACACAGATGTCCAGCTCTCTGGCATCCAACACCGTGTCGCCCTCATGAATCGCCAAGACACCTCCCAGCGAGAGATCGAGCGGGAACTTCAGGTGGACACTCTCCACCGATACCTCCATACCCATCTCCTCACTCAGCATTTCAGCAGCTTTGTCAACTGCAAACTTCTGAACAGGAGGAAAATAGAGCAGCACGAAAAGCAACAGCAATAAGAAGATTGGAGTTAGCGCAATCCCTAAAAGGACGCGCCAACTCCAACCATAGAGCGTATACTTTCCGTACGTCTTCACATTACAAGTTTGGATTGATCTTGCTCCACTCAGAAATTGGAGGAACAATGTTGAGCGTTACCAGCTCGTCACGCATCTTGCAGAGGTGCTCATAAGAAGCATCCAACTTAGCCATCTCCTCTGGTGTACCAGTAGGCATCTTGTAAGTGCAACCGTTTGTATCGAGCGTTGTGTCCATAGCCATCATGATGTGGTTGTACTTCTCGTTGCATACGTAAGTACCTGCTGGCCAACGGAATTTCTCGCCACCCATCACGGAACGAATCATTTCCACAGAGCAGTAAGCTGGGCTTTGCCATGAAGAACGACCACGAAGCTCGATGATCTTCGCACCACCCTTCGTCACATCCACCTTCAGCTGTTCCCAGTCTTCCTGAGTGCAAGCAGGAGTGCCGATGAGCTCGTTGAGAGGCTTGCCTGCCACCTTCACGGCGCTGCCAAACACAGCCATCTGCTCACCATGACCACCGTATGTAGCGCAACCAGTCACTTCATACTGCTTCACACCAAACTTCTTAGCCAAAGCTGACTGCAGACGAGTAGAGTCGAGAGCTGCGAGGGTAGTTACCTGACCTGGCTTCAAACCAGAATACAACAGAGTCACCAGACCAGTCAAGTCTGCAGGATTGAAGATCACAGTCACGTGCTTCACATCTGGGCAGTAAGTCTTGATGTTCTGACCCAACTCCTCAGCAATCTTACAGTTGCCAGCGAGCAGATCCTCACGAGTCATACCAGCCTTACGTGGAGCACCACCTGAAGAGATGATGTACTTGGCATCCTTGAACGCCTCAGCCACATCAGTAGTAGCTGTCAAGTTCACGCCGTCATAACCGCAATGGAACATCTCTTCCATCACACCCTCCATACCAGGAGCATACACATCATACAGACACACATTAGGTGTCAACTTCATCGTGAGCGCCAACTGCACCATCGTAGAACCGATAGCACCACCAGCACCTACAATCACAAGTTTGTCATTAGTTAAAAATCCCATAATACTATTGTTTGTTTAAGTGTTAATACGATATAAGTGCAAAGATACCTCTTTTTCCAATACCACACAACGAAACTCCATTTTTTTTCTAGAAAAACGCAAAACTTTCTTCATGAAGACATGAAAAGCCCCATGTTGCAATGGCAAGTGCGCAGCACGACTATTTCTCAGCAGAGGTGGGTTATTGGGCAATAAGAGGGCGTTTTTAAATTGCTAACGGCAAAGCATCAAAGAGGTGACGGCAAAGCAATGGATTGCCGTCGGCAAAAGGTAAGAGAGCCGTCACCTCTTTTTAGGAGGCCTTTCTTATACTGAATCAACAAAGGATTTTGAGGGAAATGTTGTTTATCTCCCAACTTTTCCTTATCTTTGCACATCATTTAGTGATTAGTCGCTAACAAACTAACAAACCAACTTATATGAAGACTAAACTGATATTGACAATGGTTGCGATGTGTTTGGCAACTATGTGTATGGCGCAAGAGGACAAACTGGTGGTCAACACCACGTCGGGTCCCATCAAGGGCATTATGCAGGAAGAGACGATGGCTTGGCTGGGTGTCCCTTACGCCAAGGTGGAACGTTGCATGCCTCCGCTGCCTGTAGAGAAATGGAAAGATGTGAGAGAATGTGGCAAGTGGGGACCACAGGCGATGCAGCAGACGAACCGTCCAATGTCGGAAGATGAGATGTCGGAGCAATGCTGTGTGCTGAACGTGTGGACAACAAATCGCAAGGGCAAGAAGCCTGTGATGCTGTGGTTGCATGGTGGTGGCTTTGACAGCGGCACTTCGGCTTGGGATCCAGGCATGTGGCTGGCGAAGACGGATGTAGTAGTGGTGAGCGTGAACCATCGTCTGAACATCCTTGGTTTCCTTGACCTCTCCACTTGTGGCGAGAAATATAAGTACTCAGGCAATGTGGGTATGCTCGATGTGGTGCAGGCGTTGCAATGGGGGCGCGACAACATCAAGGAGTTTGGTGGCGACCCTGAGAACGTAACCATCTTTGGCGAGTCTGGTGGTGGTGGCAAGGTAGGTTCTTTGCTCTGTATGCCTCCTGCCAAGGGCTTGTTCCACAAGGCGATTATCATGAGTGGCACGATTCTGAACGTGAACACGAAGGCGATGACGGAAGAACTGGGTGAAGCCGTGCTGAAGGAATTAGGTATCGACAAGAGGGATGTGGACAAGATCAAGGATGTGCCTTATCAGGAGTTGTATGCTGCCGGTCAGCGCGCGATGGCAGCCAGCATTGGCACCCGTCGTCCAGGCACTCCGATGATGTGGGGATTCGGCCCTACTCCTGATGGCGAGGTGATGGTGCAGCAGCCATTCCAACCTGACTTCCCAAGTTTCAGCGATAACATTCCCATTCTGATTGGCACGACATTCAATGAACTGCAACGCCAACGTTATAACCAGCCCATAACATTGGAAG
>JAEEGJ010011505.1_pt1 | contig 22425 bp, 20 predicted proteins | sample 8958761 | NCBI WGS metagenome assembly JAEEGJ01 (sample SAMN16246546, study PRJNA631951) | gut metagenome | biome: gut microbiome; feature: rumen; material: RS-attached | host: Bos | place: Iran: Karaj | collected 2018-10 | reverse complement strand
TGGGTTGTTGATTTGTTGTACAAAGTTGTTTGGAAAATGTCGTCAAACAAGAGGAAACAGAAAACTTAGCGCCTTTGCGCCTTTGCGTGAGATTTGGCAGCAGACGTTTCGGTGAAGAGTCAACGTTGAACAACAATTATTTAAAAAAGTTGTTCAACGTTGTTCCATGTTGTTCAAGTTGTTTGAAAAGTCAAGGGCGTCGTCAGTGGATGGTGACCTGGGTGGCGCCGAAGCCGTACTCGCGGAAACTGGCGTCCTGGGCCGTGCAGCGGGGGTAGCGGCGCTTGAGTTCGCTCAGCAGGTGCTGGCGCAGTTTTCCCTCACCCTTGCCGTGAATAAAGACGATGCGCTGGCCATGCTTGTTGATATTGGCATCCATCACCTCGCGGAACTTATCCATCTGATACTCAAGTATGGCGGCCGGAGTCATACCTGTAAGGTTATCCATGAGCGAAGCGATGTGCAGGTCCTGGACGATGATGCCGTTCTGATCGTGTTTCTCATTCTTCTTGACGGGCTTGCGCTGCGGGCGGTCAAGCCGTTTCTTTTCCTTCATGGCACGCTCGAGTTCACTGCTATCGATATGCATCTGGCGGGCAGGGCGGTCGTTGGTGACAATCTCGATGGCGATCACGGGCACATCATAGTAGGGATTGTCATGGAAACAATGCACCTTGTAGAACTTGGTCACATCCAGGCGCTGCTCGATCAGAGCAGGATTCTTGAGTTTGAAACCTTTGCCCTGCTTGAATGCCACATACTGCACAGCGATGTGGGTCATATCGTTGAGGTCGTCGTGCCCAAACTCCTCTAGTTGCACCTGGATATTGGGCTCGACGATGCCATGATATCGGGTCGTCCATTCGCTGGTCTCGTCGCCACGGGTCATGTAGGTGAAATACAGATAGTAATTCGAGTCATTGACCAGCGAGGCATAGAATGTGGTGGTGTTCAAGTGCTTGATTTCACGAGCCTCATAGCCCAACACGACGTTGAGCACCTCGCCCTCGGGAGTTTCCTCGATGGGCAGCACTGGTTCTGGCTCCACTTTGGGCCTGGGTGCAGGCTTGTCGGGCTCCACTTGCCGGGTACGGATGTCCAACGGGCGCTCATAGGCCGAGGCTTTGGTGCCTGCTTGTCCCACAACCACCAAGTCACGCTCCAATGCGGGACGCTCAAAGCCATCCTCGTCTTCCACATAGACGGTCTTGCCGTCAATCCTGGACACTCTCCCGCCTCCCACATCATTGAGGAAGCGCACGATATCGTTAACCTTTACATTCATGATTTTGTGTCTTTTTTTTAGGCTGCAAAGGTACATAATTCGGATAACTTAGACAACTAACAAGGCAACTTGGACAACAAAAAGCTTGTCAAAGTTGACATGGTTGTTGTTCAAGTTGCCTGGAAAAGCTGTTTCTAAGCTTGGTCGTTTAATACTTGTGGTCGGTGTGGTCGAGTTCGTCGCTGGTGAGTTTGCGGCGGTCCATCTTGTACCAGCAGTAGGCGATATAAGCCAGTACGAAAGGCACGAGGATGCTCACAACGCTCATCACGGTGAGGGTGAACTCGCTCGACGAGCTGTTGCGCAACGTGAGCGAACTCTGGACATCGAGCAGTGATGGCAGATAGGCGGTGTTGTTGTAACCCATCACCCAGAAGAGGGTCATCACGACGAGCACGGTACCAATGCCAGCAGGCCAGATACCCTGCCTGTAGTTGCCCTTCATCAAGGTTTTGCCAATGCCAAACAATACCATCACCACACCGATGAGCAGGATTGCCAATGCCCACCACATGGCAAGGAAATTCTTCAGGTATTTGTAAGCAACCCACTCCATGTTGCCGCTGTCGTCATAACCCACACCCGGTGAAGTGAGGATGACCACCACCACTGCAACAAACAGCAGCACGAAAACACCGGCATTGACCAGCAGCAGGTGGCGCTGACTGGCATTCACTTCCTCATCGTCGATATTGTTGATGAAGTAGAGCGATGCAAGGCTGCGGGCCAGGAAGAACACCATTACACCGAAGAGCAGATTCTTCCAGCAGATGATGGCTTCAAGACCATGTCGGGGACCCCACTGCGAGATGGACGAGCCTTGCACATTCAGGATATTGCTCTTTGTCACTGTGAATTCGGCGCCAAAGAACATAGTTGCAACTGCCACACCCAGCAGGACTGGCCCCACTATGCCGTTGATTAACAACAGCGTGTCGTAGAAACGCGAGCCATAGATGTTGCCGGGCTTGGAGCGGTACTCATAGCTGATGGCTTGTATCACAAAACTGAACAGGATGAGCATCCACAGCCAGTAGGCTCCGCCAAAGCTTGTGCTGTAAAACAGCGGGAATGAAGCGAAGAAGGCACCGCCAAAGGTTACCAGTGTCGTGTAGGTCAGTTCCCACTTGCGGCCCATCGAGTTGATGAGCAGCGCGCGTTTGTCGGGCTTGCTATAGTGGATGAGCATCGATTGGCCACCCTGCACCATGAGCAGGAATACCAGCAAGGCACCCAGCACCGACATGATGAGCCACCAGTAATTCTGTAATAAATTATATGTTGTCATGACTTGGTTCCTCCTTCCTTAATCGTTAACGGTGTCTAAGTCGGTCTGCGACTTCTTGGAAATCTGCTTGCAGATGATACCGATGTCGGCAATCAGCAAGGCGGTGAACACCACAGCAAAAATCCAGAAGGTCGTTTGCACATAACCTGCACTCAGGTCACTGATTGCCACTTTGTTCGGCATCAGGTCCTGGATGGTCCACGGCTGGCGCCCTACCTCGGCAACAATCCAGCCACTGGCGCTGCACAGATAGGTCAAAGGAATGGTGATAATGGCTAAAATATGCCACCACTTAGCCCATTTAGCCTTATTGAGAATCTGTGGCTTGTAAACGAACAGCAAGGCCAGCAGCAGGAACAACAGCAGGTAACCGCCAACAGTCACCATGAAGTGGAAGGTGTAGAACGTCAGGGGCACATTGGGTATGGCCTCCTCGGGCGTGTCCAGGTAGCCATAGCCGAAATGTTTGAAGTCGGCATTGATGGCGCTCTTGAGGCTATCGGTCATCAAGGTGTTTCCACTAGTCATCGCTGCTCCATATTGTGCCATCATTTCCTGCAATTGGCGTCCGCGCTGCATGCGTTCGGCATAGGAGACGGTATTCACCTCGTTGCCATCCGTGTCATAGGAGACTCCATTGATGATATCTTCGATGCCAGGGACAAAGGCATTGAAATCGTGGGTGGCAAGGAATGACAGGCCTTTAGGAATGCTGATGTCGAACAGATATGGATCCTGCTCGTCAAAGGCCTGTTTTGATGGATTCAAGATACCGAAGGCCACGATGGACTGACCCTGGTTGCCCTTGTACAGGCCCTCCATGGCAGCCAGCTTCATCGGCTGATACTTGGCCACGGTGATAGCGCTCGTGTCACCCGTTATCATCGTCAGCACAATGCCAACGACACCAACCCATGCACCAACCTTGAGGCTGCGTTGGCAGTGATCATAGTTGCGTTTCTTCAGCATCATCCATCCGCACACACCGCAAACAAACACCCCCCCCAGAGTCCAAGCACTCAGCACTGTGTGGAAAAATTTGCTCATAGCCATGGGCGAGAGCGCCACGGCGGCAAAGCTTGTCATCTCGTTACGCATTGTGGCGGGATTGAACTCACACCCCGTGGGATATTGCATCCATGCGTTAGCCACAAGAATCCATAGCGCCGACAGGCTGGCACCGATAGCGGTGAGCCAAGTGGCGGCAAGGTGGAACTTGGGACTCACCTTCTTCCAGCCGAAGAACATCACTGCGATGAACGTCGATTCCATGAAGAAGGCCAGGATGCCCTCGACAGCCAGCGGAGCTCCGAAGATGTCGCCCACAAACCAGCTGTAGTTGGACCAATTGGTTCCAAACTCAAACTCCAGGATGATACCTGTGGCTACGCCAATAGCGAAGTTCACGCCGAAGATGGTCATCCAGAACTTGGTTGTCGCAAGCCATTTCTCGCTCTTGGTCTTGTAGTAGATGGTCTCCATGATGGCGATGATGACACCCAATCCCAGCGTTAACGGCACGAACAGCCAATGGTAGATAGCCGTGAGTGCAAATTGCGCCCTCGACCAGTCAACAACATTGATTAATTCTTCCATTGTTATTTAGTTTTAAGTTTACAGTTTTTTCAAATCTCAGTTAACGGTCTGTCAGTTGATGCCGAACGTATTCGGTTTTCTCTTGCTCTGTAGAAAACTTGGTATTCAAGAAGTTAGGAAAGAACAGCAGTTTGATGATGACGAAGAAAATAAACAGCTTGATGGCAATGATGAGCCACAGTGTCTTACCCACTGTCATGTTGCGGAAGCCATCATAATAAAGATAGAACGCCCGCGACCAGAATCCCTGTTTTCGCACTTGATGATCACTCATGGTCAAACAAGAGAGTGAAAAGTTAAACAATTGACAAAATTAGTGAAAAAATCTAAATCCGCAAAACAATTACTCATTTTTTTTGATGAAAAATGTAAGAATTTGTTCTTTGGTGCTTTCGGCGAAGATGGGCTGCGTCTCAACAAAAATCAAAACAAGTTTTTGTTTTTGTGTTCGACTTGCACTGATCGTTGCCTTTCGGCGAAGATAGGCTACGTCTCAACAAAAATCAAAACAAGTTTTGTTTTTGTGTTCGACTTGCACTATCTTTGTAGCATGATACTGAAGGAAGCAATAGAACAACTCAGGAATGGGCTTGAAGGCGTAGCAGAGCCCCAGGAAGTGCAGGCGATGATACGTGTGATCTGCGAGGATGTGTTCAACTATGACCAGGTGGATGTCGCCTTGCGGCAGGACAGCGAGTTGCCCAGCTTCGCACAAGAACGCATCGCTGACATCATCAACCGCTTGCGGCGCCATGAGCCGTTGCAGTACATCTTGGGTGAGGCAAGGTTTCATGGTCACCGCTTCAAGGTGACTCCGGCCGTACTCATTCCGCGTCCTGAAACGGAGCAGCTTGTGGACCTCATCATCGACGAAAATCCTGGCAGTGACCTGAGTGTACTCGACATGGGTACCGGCAGCGGTTGCATCGCCATTTCGCTGGCGAGGGCATTGAAGTTCGCACAGGTTGACGCGCTGGATGTTTCGCAGGACGCATTGGCTGTCGCTCGTGAGAATGCTGCAGCACTCAAGGTCAAGGTGCGTTTCTTTGAGAGTGACATGCTTGCGCCACAGCCCCCGGCACGCTATGACATCATTGTGAGCAATCCCCCTTACATCTGTTGGAGCGAACGCGAAGCGATGGAGCGCAATGTCAAGGACTATGAGCCGGGTCAAGCCCTGTTTGTCCCCGACAACGATCCGTTGCTGTTCTACAAGGCGATTGTGCCTTATGCCGCCCAATCGCTGGAACGCGGCGGCAGGTTGTATCTGGAAATCAATCAGCGTTTCGGTAACGAGGTGAAACACTTGTTACAGGATCACGGTTTTGACGAGGTGCGCATCATTGAGGACAGTTTCGGCAAGGTGCGTTTTGCCGCTGCTACCGCCGTCTGACGCCCCTAAACATTTTGAACTAATGGATATTGACGAGCGATACATGCGTCGAGCGTTGCAACTAGCACGCTTGGGGGCAGGACACACGTCACCCAATCCCATGGTGGGTGCAGTGATTGTGGGGCCTGATGGCACTGTCATTGGTGAAGGCTGGCACCGCAAATGCGGTGAGAATCATTCCGAGGTCAACGCTGTGGCCAGTGTCTCTGAATCCAACTCCAACCTATTGAAGGACAGCACCATCTATGTCACACTCGAGCCATGTTCCCACTATGGCAAGACGCCACCCTGTGCGCGCATGCTCATCGAGCGGGGAATTCCCCGTGTGGTGGTGGGCTGCCTTGACCCGTTCAAGGAGGTTGCCGGACGTGGGGTGGAAATGCTGCGCGAGGCTGGTATTGAGGTTGTTGTGGGCGTGCTTGAGAAGGAATGTCATGACCTGAATCGACGCTTCATGAAGGCCCATACAACAGGTCGCCCTTGGGTGCAGCTCAAGTGGGCTCAAACGGCTGACGGCTATATCGCCTTGCCTCCCGAGGTGGGCGAGAATCCCCTGCACATGTCAACCCCAGTGACCATGAGGCTGATGCACCGCCAACGCGCACTGTGTGATGCCATTGTTGTGGGCGCCAATACTGCCCGCATAGATAATCCCTCCTTGACCACACGTCAATGGCCGGGCAAAAGTCCGCTGAGGGTGATTCTGTCTCGTGGCTTGTCGATTCCTGACAACTTAAAAGTGCTGTCCGATGGCTTGCCTACCATCGTCTATAATGGCATCAAAAACGATAGTTGCGGCGCTGTGGAATATGTCAAGATGGATACCACCAATGCCCAATCCTGGCTCACTGATTTATACCGGCGCGGTGTGACCAGTGTCATGGTCGAGGGTGGCACTGTCATTTTGCAGGCACTCATTGATCAGGAGATATGGGACGAAGCACGTGTCGAGGTCAGCCCTCGTCGAGTGGGGCAGGGTGTCCCCGCACCCATTATTGAAGGCACTGTCATCGCCCGTCACTTCATCGACGGCAACACCATCACTCACATTGTCCACGATTGATTTAGATGCTGCAGCGCATTCCGCTCACGTTAAAAAGGTGTAAAAACGGCATTCACTACCTTAATAATAGAGAAAAAACGTCGGATGACGGAATTTTTTTGTAATTTTGCCGTTTGTAAAAAAGCAAAAGATATTTTTAAAACAAGAATGATAAATAAAACACCGCTATATCTGCTGCTGGCGATGGCTGTCACGCTCATGTCGCTGCCTGCATTAGTTTCATGTAATCATAATGATGATGACGATGACAGCGTCTATAGTTACAGTACCAGCGAGCAGACAACGCTTGTTACCAGTTTTGCCCTCCAGGCTGATGCTGATGTTCTGGCTAGCCTGGATTCGGTGCATTTCACTGTGGATTACGATAAAGGCCTGATTTACAATGCCGATTCTTTGCCCGTGGGCACCGATATTACCGCTCTGAAGGTGACTGTGAATTTCTTGAACTCGGTTTCCTCGGCCGCCTTTACTATCACAGGAGCGACCGAACAGGCCGACACGACGATAGAGTACACGTCATCCATGACCAAGAGCCTTGACTTTACCGGCAAAACTGTCTTGAAGGTCATTTCATCTGACAAGGAACATTCCAAGGAATATGACGTTAAAGTGCTGGTGCACAAGCAAAACCCTGATTCCATGATTTGGAACAAGTCGTGGCGACGCAACCTGCCCGGCTATCGGAACAGTGCGATAGGACACAAGGCGGTGGAGCAAGGCGACATTTATCGCATCATGGTTTACAACGGAGTTGAGTGCATCATGTGGTCGGCTTCGGCAATTAATCAGGAGAATTGGGAGAATCATTGGGTTTCATTGCCTTTCACTCCTCGTGTGCCGACGCTTACCGCGACAGCCGATGCCCTGTATATCCTTGCTGACGATGGCATGCTTTACACTTCACCCGACGGAACAGAGTGGACTTCTTGTGGCGTGACCTGGTACAGTTTGTTGGGATCCTATGACGGTCATGTACTGGGCATCATAAAGGATGCCGAAGGCCAGTACTATCATGATGAATATCCCCGTAGTGACGGTTTTTCAGTCTCGGTTGTTGAAGAAGACTTTCCCGTTAGCAATACTTCTGACTTGATTGAAGCCGACAACACATGGACCTTGTCGCAGCAAGCGATGCTGCTGGGTGGCGTTGATTGCCAAGGCAAGATGTTGAGTGACGTGTGGGGTTATGACGGCAACAGCTGGGGCAAGATTAATAGCATTCACAGCCAAGCGTTGCCAGCACTTGCTGATGCCACTTTGTTCTCCTATTACACCTACCGCACTTTGAGTGGTGTTCGCCGTTATGCCCGTCAGCAAACATGGTTTGTCATGGGCGGAAAGTTGTCCGATGGCACATTGAACGATAAGGTGTACTTGTCACACAATCAAGGTGTTACCTGGGTAGAGGGCGATTCTACGATGGCTCAACCCGGTTACATGCACAAGTTCTATGGTGCTCAAGCCTTCGTGAACTTTGAGACGCTGTCGGGCACAGGAGCCAGTTATCTTCCTCGCCGTGTGCAGTCGGTAGTCACCACTTGGGAATGCCCGTTTGTTTACTTGTTGGGCGGCTACGATGAGCAAGGTGCACTGTTACCCTTCATGTGGCGTGGTGTGTATAATCGCATGACCAATTATCCCGTGTACTAAAGCGTGCCGATGAAGAAGATATTGCTCATATCGTTGTTGACGCTGCTTGTAGTGCTGCCTGGAAAGGCACAGCAGTACAAGTATGAGGCGGGTCCCATGGTGGGCATGACCGGCTATTTGGGCGAGGCCAATAACGGCAACCTGTTCAAGCATCCCAGTTTCACCGTGGGCGGCATGTTCCGTTATGTGCACAACAGCCGCTGGGCTTTCAAGGCCAATCTCAACTATGCGGGAATCAGGGGTGACAGCATGTATGACGAATCATGGTATCCTGACGGAACGAATTATAAATTCAACTCAAGCCTGATAGATTTGGGTCTGACAGCCGAGTTCAACTTCCTGAACTACGGTCGCGGGCCAGCGTACAAGAAATATAAGCCCATCACCCCCTATATGGTTGCAGGTGTGGGATTTGTGTTTGCCATCTGTGACGGTCATCACCAGGCGTCTTTCACGATTCCCTTTGGAATTGGAGTGAAATACAAGTACAAAGACCGTCTCAACCTGGGCTTCGAGTTCACGATGCGCAAGGAGTTCAGTGACCGCATCGACGGATACAGCGACTTGTTTGGCATCAAGCACTCGTTTGCCAAGAATACCGACTGGTATTCGTTTGCCGCTTTCTCGGTAACCTATGAGTTCGGCAAGCGTTGCATAAAGTGTAACTATATAGAATAATAAAGGCTATGTCATCACTGAGCGACAAAATACAGCAACTGGACCCGACGCGCATTCCGCGGCACATTGCCATCATCATGGACGGCAACGGCCGTTGGGCCAAAGCTCATGGTCAAGAGCGCAGTTTTGGCCATGAGAATGGTGTCACTACCGTGCGCCAGGCCACAGAAATTGCCAGCGAGGTGGGTGTCAAATACCTGACACTCTATACCTTCTCGACCGAGAACTGGAACCGTCCGCAGGACGAGGTGGATGCCCTGATGAACCTCATCGTGGTGAGCATCGAGCAGCAGACGCCCGACCTGATTAAAAACAATGTGCGCCTGACGACTATCGGTGACATGGACCGCATGCCTGAGTTCGCTGCCAGTCGCCTGCGCAAGTGTATGGAGGACACTGGTCATTGCACCGGCCTGGTGCTGTGTCTGGCGCTGAGCTACTCCTCGCGTTGGGAAATTGTGGAAGCTTGCCGCAAAATGGCCCGCGAGGCGGCTTGTGGCACCCTCAACCCCGAGGCCATTGACGACGAAATGTTCTCGTTGCACCTGGCGACACGTGACATGCCGGACCCCGATTTGCTGATTCGCACTGGTGGCGACTTGCGTGTGAGCAATTATCTGCTGTGGCAGATAGCGTATAGCGAACTTTACTTCACTTCAAAATATTGGCCCGATTTTACTAAGGAGGATTTTGTCGAGGCGATTATCGACTTCCAGGCGCGTGAGCGCCGTTACGGTAAAACGAGCGAACAGGTTAACAAAGCAAATGAAGAGTAACTTTTTAATGAAGCACATCATCAAAAATACATGGTTAGCCCTTTTGGCTGTCACCGCACTGTCTCCTGCCCTGTTGCAGGCTCAGGAGAGCTATAGTGTGGGTGACACTATCTATAATCCCAAAATCGTGTTCACCGCCTCTCCCACGAAGTATGAGATTGCAGGCATCCGCGTGCAGGGTGTGGAGAACTATGACGAGGGCATCATCATCGGTTACTCCGGTCTATCGGTCGGTCAACGTGTTGACATCCCCGGTGACGACATCAAGGCGGCCGCAAAGCGTTTTTGGCGGCAGGGTCTGTTCTCAAAGGTGCAGATCCAGGTCGAGAAGATATATCAAGACCAGGCATGGCTGGTGTTTAACCTGCGTCAGCAACCCCGCGTCTCTCAGATTAATTATAACGGCATGAAGAGTGGCGAGAAGAAGGAAATCATCGAGCGATTGGGCTTCCAGCCCGGCAGTCAGATGACTCCGAACATCGCCGACCGCATCAAGATCATCGTGGAGCGGTACTATGCCAACAAGGGCTTCGGTCAAGCGACATGTGAAGTCGTGCAAGTGCCTGACCTGAGCAAGCAGAACGAGGTGATTGTCAACATCAACGTTGACAAACATGAGAAAATCAAGGTGCACAAAATTTATATCGACGGCAACGAGGTGCTGAGCGATCGCAGAATCAAGCGCACCATGAAGAAGACCAACGAGAAAACTGATATCTGGAAAATCTTCTCGCAGAAGAAGTTTGTCCAGAGCGATTATGAAGCCGACAAGCAGCTCATCATCGACAAGTATAATGAGAAGGGCTATCGTGATGCCGTTATCGTGAGCGACAGTGTGGTTCCCTACGACGAGAAGAGCGTTGACGTTTATCTCACCATCAACGAGGGCAAGCGCTACTACATCTCGGACATCACTTGGGTGGGCAATACCGTCTATCCGTCGGTCATTCTGGATGAAGTGCTGGGTATCAGGAAAGGTGACGTCTATAACCAGAAGTTACTCACCAAGCGCACCCAGGAGGATGATGACGCCGTTTCAAATCTCTACCTCAACAACGGTTACCTGTTCTATCAGCTCATTCCCATCGAGAGCAAGATTGAAGGCGACAGCATCGAACTGGAGATGCGCATGTTCGAGGGAAAGCAGGCACGCATCAACAGGGTGGTTATCAACGGTAACGACCGCCTGTATGAGAAAGTCGTTCGCCGTGAGTTGCGTGTTCGCCCGGGCGACCTGTTCTCCAAGGAGGACCTCATGCGTTCGGCACGTGAGATTGCTCAGACCGGACATTTTGACCCCGAGAAGATGGACATCCGTCCTGAGCCCAATCCCGACAACGGTACTGTTGATATCATCCTCAACCTTGAGAGCAAGGCCAATGACCAAGTCGAGTTGAGTGCCGGTTGGGGCCAGACAGGTGTCATCCTCAAGGCTTCGTTGAAGTTCACCAACTTCTCGATTCAGAATCTGCTGCACCCGTCATCCTATAGGGGACTCATCCCGCAGGGCGAGGGCCAGACGTTCACGATTAGTGCACAGACCAACGCCAAGTATTATCAGGCCTACAGCGTGTCGTTCCTCGACCCGTGGTTCGGAGGCAAGCGCCCCAACTCACTGTCGGTATCGGCATTCTACAGCCGCCAGACGGGTATCAACTCGTCCTATTATAACCAGTTGTACCAGAATGCCATGTACAACTATGCCAACTCGATGTATTATAACGGTATGTACCCCAATGGTATGTTTGGCGGTTATAGTGGCTACAACTACTACGAGAACGCTTATGACCCCAACAAGTACCTGCAGATGGCGGGTGTGACCGTGGGCTTCGGTAAGCGACTGAAGTGGCCCGATGACTACTTCACCTTCATGGCCAGCTTGAGTTATCAGTGGTATAGCCTCAAGAACTGGGAGTACCTTTACTACATGAAGAATGGCGTCTCCAACTCGATTGTCTTGGGATTGACATTGGCCCGCAACAGTATTGATAACCCGTTGTACACCCGCAAGGGCAGCTCTTTCACCTTGAGCTTCAACGCTACTCCTCCTGCCAGCCTGTTTGGCAAGAAGAACTGGGAAGCATTGAGCAAGAGTAATACCGAGGCATCAAAGAAAGACCTTTACCGCTGGATTGAGTATTGGAAACTCAAGTTCCAGGCACGCACCTACACACCGCTCACTGACCCCGACGGACGTTGGACTTTGGTGCTGATGACACGTGCCGACATTGGTCTGCTGGGCAGCTGGAACAAGTGGCTGAAGTCGCCGTTCGAGACCTTCTATGTGGGTGGTGACGGTATGTCGGGTTCCTACACCTATGCTACCGAGACCATCGCCTTGCGCGGTTATGAGAACGGTGCGTTCACGCCCTACGGCTCCGAAGGTTATGCCTATGACCGCTTTGTTGTGGAGCTGCACTTCCCGTTGATGCTCTCCCAGAGTGCCACCATCTATCCGCTTGTGTTCGTCGAGGGTGGTAATGCGTGGACTCACGTCAAGGACTTCAACCCCTTCAACATCAAGCGTTCGGCCGGAGTGGGTGCCCGCATCTTCCTGCCGATGATCGGTATGATGGGTATTGACTGGGGTTATGGCTTTGACACCGTCTATGGCGAAAAGGGTGGCAGCAACTTCCACTTCGTGCTGGGACAGGAATTTTAACGGAATTAAGTTAATCGCAAATAAACGATTTGTATAATTCTCAGTCTAAAAGTCGAAATTTAACAACCAATAGATAAAAACAGAGATATGAAAAGAATCGCATTAATCGCAGTGGCGCTTGTTGCCGGCTTCATGGCCGCCAACGCGCAGAAGTTTGCGCTCGTGGACATGGAATATGTGCTGAAGAACATCCCGGCCTATGAGATGGCCAACGAGCAGTTGAACCAGGTATCGCAGCGCTGGCAGCGTGAGGTGGATGAGCTCAAGAAGGAGGCCGACACCATGTACAAGAACTACCAGGCCGACATGGTTTTCCTGACCGACGACCAGAAGAAGAAGAAAGAGGCCGAAATCACCGAGAAGGAGAAAGAGGCTCAGCAACTTCAGTACAAGTACTTTGGTCCTCAAGGTGAGTTGTTCAAGAAGCGTCAGTCGCTCATCAAGCCTATCCAGGACGACATTTACGAGGCCTGCAAGAAGGTGTGTGAGGAGCGTGGTTTCCAGCTCATCATGGATCGTGCCAGCAGCCAGAGCATCATCTATGCCTCACCGCGCATCGATGTGAGCAACGAGGTTCTCGAGAAGATGGGTTACAAGTAAAGACCGTTTTCATCGGTTGAAGTGTGAAATAATTAAGAAAGAAACAATAACAACGAAAACTTGTGCAAACCGCAAGCCGTGAAGCCTGCTTTAAGTGCTGAGGTACAGCCAAGTTTAATCAAAATCAATTTTAGACATGTTTAAAAGATTTATGCTCTTAGCCATTACGGCTACTATGATGTGCTTTGCCGCACAAGCTCAGAAATTCGGTTACATCAACACCACCGAGATTTTCAACGTGATGCCCGAGAAGGCCACCGCCGAGAACACTCTCAAGAACGTGAGTGACAAGTATGAGACCGAGTTCAAGAACCTGCAGGACGCGTTCCAGAAGAAGATGGCCGAGTATGAGGCTGCCGATCAGGACCCCTCTACTCCCCAGGCTATTAAGGATCGCCACAATCAGGAACTTCAGGACGACTATATGAAGATTCAGAACTTCCAGCAGACCGCTTCTCAGGACTTGCAGCGTCAGCAGGAAACTCTGCTTGCCCCCATCACTCAGAAGCTCCAGAACGCCATCCAGGCTGTTGGTGCCGAGGGCGGCTACACCTTCATCTTTGACCAGGCTGCCGGTGCCATCGTCTTCACCGGAACCAATGCCGAGGACGTGAGCGCCAAGGTTAAAGCCAAGTTGGGTATCAAATAAAGAGAGATACACTCAATTCACACACGATAATGCTAAGATGCTGATCCCCTCGTGGACATTGAGGTTCATGAGGGGATTACTATACCCATGAGGGCCGACAAAGCAACTGAGCCGGTTTTATAGTTCGCTCATTCTTCAAAAGGATTTCATCAAGCGATGAAAAATAATGCGCAAAGTAGTATTAAGAGAGCCGGAATTGTATTACATTTGCAAATAATGTCACCAATGTTGAGTTGTATGCGGTGAAAGCCAATGTGCTTGTCTGAGGGGGGGAGAGTGAGTCTGTGCTCAGACCAGGCATAAGATGATCAAGGCCAGGTATAATCTTCCTCAAGATTGGTCAAGATTGAATAAACCTGTTAGACTAAAATAAATGTTATGAAGAAGAATGTATTAACAATGCTACTGTTTTGTGCCGCCACGATCATCTCATGCAACGGCAAACAGAACCAGACACAGGCAAGCACTGCCGTCGCGGATGTTCCAGAAGTGACAGTGGAGGAGGAACCTTACGATTTCGAAGCCCTTGCCAAGGCCATTGAGGGCAGCACTTATCTGTATATGTTAAAGAATGGCGTGTTCTTAATAGACAAGGGCGACGAGCGGTTTTATGTCGACCTGCAGGGAAACATATTAGATAGTCGGCCTGAGGAAGAGGTGGATCCCAATGCACTGATGGCGCGATTCAATGATGGACTGTATGGCTACGTCGATGCCGAGGAAAAACTGGTCATTCCTTATCGGTATCATTTTGCCTGCGATTTCAGAGATGGTATGGGCTTGGTCATCAACGACTCCAATCTGGTCGGCTATATCAACATGAAGGGCGAATTGGTCATACCTTATCAGTACGAAACCCCATCTGAGAGCAACGGTAATGATTTCCATGAAGGGCTTTGTGCCGTTGTCGTGGACGGTGAACATGAATGGTTCAGTTATATTGACAAGACTGGCAAACTGGCTTTTCCGGGCGTCTTCAGTCAGGCTGGCGATTTCAGCGATGGTCTGGCTACCGTTACGACGATGGGCGAAGAAATGCAAAGAGGCTATATAGACCATTCTGGCAAGATGGTGATTACATTGCCTGAAGGATGGTGGGGCCGCAAGTTCCACGATGGTGTGGCACAGACGTTGAATTATGACTCCTGCTTTGTCATCGACAAGACAGGCAAGCGACTCTTCCAGTTGAATCGCGACATTGTCTACACGGGCAATGAAATCGTGTATTCACATGGACTTGCCGTCGTTATTGGAAAAGGCAAATATGAGCGTATTTGGGGCCTCATGGACAAGAGAGGCCGCATCACCTTCTGCCTCGGCAAGGAGGATGATTAAAGATTAAAAATCGCTTGTGCTTACAGTCTACCGCTGTGGCACGGTGATAATTGCGCTTTCAAGACCTCCGAGCGTAGATTTTGACATCATGGCGCCAAAAAACTTGCAGAAATCATTTGCAATACAAGATAATTCCGTAATTTTGTCATCGGTGATTACTGCGGCTATGGTTTGTAAACCTTTGTGCTTTAGCATGATAAAGGTATGACTTATTTCGCCAATCACCAAGTGTTCAGGCCGTTGTGTTTTGTCTAAATCGCTTTAAACAAGAAACGATATGAAAAAAATCAGTGTATTATTTTTGCTGATGTGCCTGCCGATGCTGTCGTTGGCGCAAGGCCAGTTGACCGCCTATTATGCCAATGTCGATATCGAGAATTACCAGAAGGGCCAGTTGATTGTGGACACCAATGACCCCATCAACCGCATGGTGGACTTTAACAAGTCGCTCTATAGGTACGAGGGTGATGAAGGAGATGAGCAGGGCTACTATTCCCTGTTCGACAAGTCACAGATTACTGTCAAGGAGTATCAGATGTCGCCGCTGCCCGTGAAGTTGGTACGCAATGGCGCTACTTTTCAGTCTCGTGAAGGGTTTGAAATACGCATTTTCCCAGCAAATGCCAGCGGGCACGGTTTCTATGGTCTTGACGAAGACTTCCAGCCCTATTATGATGCCGAACAGACGGCTGCCCATCAGCATTATTTTGTGCTGAGCGGGAGGTTCGAGAGTGTTTTTGACCCCGATGGATTCTTCTTTGAAGAACCTCTGGAGGTCGAGGACGGCAATATCAAGTTGTATATCTACGGGAGCGAAATCGGGTATACCTCCGATGACCCCGACGATGTGCGCTATCGTCCCTACATGATGGGCTTCCTGGAGGAGAAGTGGTCAGCCCCCGATGACTATGAATACGGCGTATCAGCCTATGACGACGCTGGCAACCTGCTGGTTGACGCCACGCGTATCGTGGATATCCCCTCCACGCTGTCCATTGCCTATATCGAGGCCGAGGATGCACTCTATGTCGATGGTGTCTTGTACTACAGGCAGAAATGACTTGACCGGGGAAAGCATGTGTCGCAAGTTGTTGCCTAGTTAAGCCCTATCAACTTGAATTATCAACAAGGAACAGTTAGAAAGATATGAAGAAGATTTTAGTGATTGCTATGGCGTTAATGCCGCTGATGCTTATGGCTCAGGCCAAAATAGGTATTGTGAACTCCCAACAGTTATTTGACCTCATGCCTGAGAAAGTGGCCGCCGAGGCACACCTCAAAGCGTTGAGCGATAAGTATCATGCCGAGTATGCTTTGCTGCAGAGCGAGTTTGACAAGAAGTATGCCGACTACCAGACCGTGGCGGCCGACCCCTCGATGCCCGAAACCATCAAGGAGCGCCGCGTGCAGGAACTGCAGGAGAGCGACAAGAAGATGCGCGAGTTTGAGCGTCGCGCTGCTGATGACATCGCTGCACAGCGTGAAGCGTTGACCAAACCCATCACCGACAAGATTCAGGCTGCGATTCACACTGCCGGCGAGCAAGGCGGCTTTGATCTTGTGCTGGACACAGCTGTCACTCCCGTGGCCTATGCGGGTCCCAATACCATCGATCTCATGCCGGTGGTCAAGACGCTGTTGGGCCTGTAAACACTGTGAGAAATAAAATGTAAAAACCTGCATTGCGCACCGCAATGCAGGTTTTTATTCACTTTGGGGTGGATAATGGGGCTCGAACCCACGACCTTCGGAACCACAATCCGACGCTCTAACCAGCTGAGCTACATCCACCATATAACGCATTTTCGCTCAAATGCGGGTGCAAAGATAATACCATTTTTATTCCTGTGCAAGAATAAAGCCAAAAAAACTTGATTTTTTCGCATTCGGGTGATGCATTGAGTGCCATCTCTAGTCCTTGACTTACGGATTCTCGATGATAGCCGGAGCAATGCGGTCACTGCCCTTGACAAACTCACCCATCGAGAATACACCGCGCAGGTTGATGTCATCGTCGAGCAGCAGGATGTCGGCATCCTTGCCTCGCTGGATGGAGCCCTTGCGGTCATAGATGCCCATGATTCGGGCAGGTGTTTCGCTGGCCATGCGCACGGTGTCATGCAACGGCACATTCACAACGCGGGCCATGGTCTTGATGAGCCTGTCCATTGTGGCGATGCTGCCAGCTAGTGCGCTTCGGTCCGAGAGTTTGCACACTCCGTCCTCGATGATGACGCGAGGGTCAAAAGCATGCTCGCTGTCGCTGTCTGTGACGGCGAGAGCATCGGTGCACAGGGCGGTGTGTTCCACACCCTTGATGTGATAGACCAGATTGAGCAGGGTAGAGGGGACGTGAATGCCGTCGGCTATGACCTCGACCGACATGTCCTCAAGCAGATAGACGCTTTCAACCGTGCCCGCATGCTTGAACTCGCGCACGTTATGAAATCCTGGCATGCCGTTATAGAAATGTGTTGCCAGTGTATATCCTGCGTCCCAAGCAGCCTTGACTTGAGGATACTCGGCGGCAGTGTGGCCGATGGCGGCAATGATGCCCTTGTCGGTGAAGTACTTGCCCATCTCGATAGCACCCGGCAGTTCCGGGGCGCTGGACCAGCGTCTCATGCAGTCAAAGTCCTCGACGATGTGTCTGTACTCGTTAGGGTCAGGAATGCGGATGACTTCGGGCATCTGTGCTCCGGCACGGCTCGGGTTGAAGTAGGGCCCCTCCATGTGCATACCCATGATAGTTGATTTGGGCTCCCGCATCAGTTCATCACAGGTTTGGCAGGCGCGTTCCATCATGTCAATCGGCGAAGACGACAGGGTGGCATAGATTGCCGTCGTGCCGTGTCGCAGATGCGTCATCGTCGCTGTCTCAAAAGCCTCGCGCGTACATTCCTGGAAGTCGCTGCCGCCACCTCCATGACAATGCAGGTCAATACCACCAGGCACGACAAACATGTTGTGCGCGTCGAAGGTCTTGTCCATGCCATCAAGTTGACGGCTGCTCTTGCTCACTTCCTTGATGCGGAAATCCTCGATGACTACCGAGCCACCTTTCACCCATCCCTCGGGAGTGAGCACCTGACCGTTATAAATCTGAGTCAACATCCTGAATGTGTTGTATGCATCTTTCTTAATCTGCAAATGTACATTGTTTTTTGTTAGGTTGTATGAAATTTATACGTTTTTTTTGATTTATTGACAAGAATTTTGGTTTTGACTGTGGCCTGTCATTAATGGGGTAGTGTTTTTGGTCTTTGTTTTTGTCGGGTTTGTCAACGTGATTAGGCTATTGGTCACGAAGTGCCATTCAGGCATTTTTTTAATTCAAAGAATGTTTATTTCTTTGTAATCTGATTGATATGAAGTTTTAGTTTTTTTTATAGTATTCAACTTTTAAAACACCACTCTAAGAAATGAAAAAGATTTTTTTAGCACTTGCTGTTGTCCTGTTGGGCACAGTTGTCATGAATGCACAGCCCCCTCGCCGTCAGATGGATAAGGGGCAGATGTTGGAAAAGCGTGTTGAACGCCTGGAAAGGGAATTGAGTTTAACCCCTGAACAGAAGGCTGAAATCATGCGGATTTACACTGAGGAGATGGAGGCCAGACATCAAGCAGGCCCATCTGCCGAAAAAAGATTTGAGCCCAGGGACAGTGTGGAGAGGCAGGCCCGTCGTGCACAGATGGAGCAACATCGCCAGGCCATTAATGCCAGAATAGTGGCATTGCTCACTCCTGAACAGGCCGAGAAGTTTGCCCGGATGAATGATCGTGACACGCGGCGAGGACATGGACATGGAAAGGAAATGAGGCATTCAGGCCGTCGTGGCGACAAGGCCCAAAGGCCAGACAAGCCCAAATGCCATCAACCTTGTGACTGTGCTGACAAGTGAGTGCCGGTAATAAGATGATTTAGATGATTTAATCGTGTGTGTGTTTTGAAAGTGGAGGGTATTTCCTGTTTGAAGGAAGTGCTCTCCTGTTTTTATTCAAGAGGGGGGTATTACTTGTGTTCGTTCTCGGTGTGACAACGAGGTCGAAAATGATTAGAAGATGTTAAAAAGGGCTCATTTTTAATTAAAAAAGACCTACAAAGGAGAAAAAAGTGAGGTAAAAAGGAAAAAAATTGCTATCTTTGCATTTAAATTAAGCAGAGAATCAACATGGATGTAAAGAAAGTCTTATTTATATCGCAGGAGATTGCGCCATACGTTCCTGAACGTCGTTTGTCGCAGATCGGACGAATATTGCCACAGGGTTTGAAAGAGCAGGGCGCCGAGGAGCGCACCTTCATGCCCAAATATGGCATGATTGCCGAGCGCAGCAACCAGTTGCATGAGATGATCAGGTTGTCGGGTATGAACGTCATCATTGATGATACCGACCACCCCTTGATTATCAAGGTGGCTACCCTGCAGCAGGCTCATTTCCAGGTCTATTTTATCTATAACGAGGATTACTTCGCCAGCAGCCGCATCGATGAGCTTGAAATGAATTGCTCGCCCGATGACAACGATGAGCGCAGCATGTTCTTTGTGCGTGCCATCATCGAGTCGATACGCAAGATGCGTTGGGTGCCCGACATCATCCAGTGCACTGGATGGATTTCGGCATTGGCTCCGGTTTACATCCGCACCATGTATGGCGATGATCCGTCATTCCGTGACGCGAAGATTGTCACCGCGCTGTTCAACGAGCAGATTCCCAGTCCGCTGGATGCCCGTCTGAGTGAGAAGATGCATGAGGATGGTATCCCCAAAAGCGCGCTCAAACCCATTGCCGGCAAGTCGTTGACCTATGATGAGCTGATGGCTTACTCGTTGAAGTATGCCGATGCCGTTATCGAGTGTGAAGCCGGTGTGAGTGAGGCGGTGCTTGAGGCTGCCGCAGCGTTGCCCAAGCTGAATTTCATCGATGATGATGATGTCAGCAAAGTGAAGGAGTTTTACGCTTCATTGTAGCATCAGGGAAATTGTCATTATCTTTTTTTCGGATATTCTTAAATCGTTTATATCATTTAGAGAATATGAAACAATTCTGTAATGTGATACTGGCAGCGGCTGTGCTGCTTGGCCTGTACGCATGTACCGACGAGACCATCGGTGTGAGCATCACCGACAGCGTGTCGTCGATTATCGAGGATTCATCATTTGTCATCACTGGCCATTCGGTACTCAACGACCGCGTCCAGATGCGCACCAGCACCAAGATGCTGGGTGCCCTGCAGGCCGATGGCTATGGCAGTCTCACCGCCGAGGCAGTAACCTCGTGGATGCCCGCCATCAGCATCGACACAGCGGGAGTCAAGGCCGAGTGGATCGACTCCTGCCGACTGAAGCTGCGCTTGCCCTTGAGCAACGGATATACCGGCGACCCGCTGGCGCCCATGCGATTGAACGTGTATCGGCTGATAAAGAGTTTGCCCAGTCCAATCTATAGCGACTTTGACCCGACGGGCTATTACGACGATGAGCATCTGTTGGCTTCGGAATCCTATTCACCCACTTCGGGGTGGATTGAGATCTCCACAGCTTATAGCTCTGGTTCGGCTGTAAACGACAGCGTTCGTGTGATTTCGATACCGATTCCCGTTGAATTGGGCCGTGAACTGTTCACCACCTATATCAACGACCCGTCAAAGTTTGCTACTCCCAAGGCGTTTGCCGATATCTTCCCCGGCATTTATATCAGGAACAGCTATGGCAGCGGCCATGTGGTGAACATCAAGGCGACAGAGTTTGACGTGTATTACCGTAAGCATGTTCAACTGACCGACACGACCGATACCATTTATCCTGCGCAGTGTCAGGCCTATTTGGCATCGACGCCCGAGGTGGTGTCCGACAACATCATCCGCTTCAATGTTGATGACGCCATCACATCGATGGTCAACAACGGCGAGGCGATAATCGTGGCTCCTGCAGGCTATGAAGTGCAGGTGCGTTTCCCCATTCAGGATATCATCAACAAGTATAAGTCCAATGTGGGCAATAACCAGGCAATTATCAACACGTTGTCGCTGGAGTTGCCCGTCAATGTGCCGGCGACCGAGTATGACATTCAGCCGCCTAGCCATCTGCTCATGGTCAAGACTTCCAAAAAAGATGATTTCATCAACGGGGACAGCCTGACAAACAACAAGGATTCTTTCTATGCAATCTATGACTCGTCCAGCAAGACCTACACCTTTACGGGATTGCGTGAATATATTTTGGACATCCTCAACAACCATGGCGGTATCGCCACTGAAGAAGACATCAACTTCACTATCACTCCAGTTGATGTGACGACCTATACCTACACGCAGTCATATTATTACGGTGGAACAACATCGACTGTGACGAAGATTTCACCGATGGTTTCCCGCCCTGCCATCGTCCGCTTGCTGCTGGATAAGGCCAAGATCAAGATGACCTATAGCAAACAAATTGTGGATTAAAGTTTGCTGGATTAGAAAAATAGTGCTACCTTTGCACCCGCATTGCAAATAATCGCAGTGCACCAAGCCGCAATAGCTCAGTTGGTAGAGCATTTCATTCGTAACGAAAAGGTCGCGGGTTCGAGTCCCGCTCGCGGCTCACGAGCATGACCGCTTTTCCGCCCGACGGAAAAGCGGTTGCTTGCTTTACTTAGAACATCTAGTTGGTCTAGAAAACACCCTAAAAAAGAAGACAATGATTGAGATCAGTGCACGAGACTTCATGGAGCGCCAGCCCACATGGCCCATGGTGGCCACAACCGACCGCTATTATCTGGCCCTGGCTCGCCAGTTGGCACGAGCATGGGACGAGAGTTTGCTGCTTGACGATATTGACGACGAGAGCCGCCGCGACGGGATTCTTGCCGTAGTGGGTTACTTCCAGGACATCGTGGCCGACGCCGGTCTTTGGCGAACTTTCACCCGCCTTCACTCACAACTGAACGGCACCCCGCTACCCCACTACCAGCGCAGCGACGACTATGTGGACTATGAGCTCAATGTCGATGACCTGCGCACGGTGTTGCACTACACTTTGGGCCTGCATCATCACATCGCCCCTCAAGACCCACAGCTGCTGGCTCTGGCACAAGTGTTCTTCACGCTACTCGACGAGGTCTATGTCACCGCTCCCGTTCCTGTCGACCTGCAACTCTTGCTCGACGTCGACCCCAATGACGAGAATGACGCCAACCGCACCTACGACCTCGCCTACTGGCTGTTCTGGAAGAGCTACCTGCTGCGACCATGGGCCGAAGCCGCAGCTGCCCAGGCCCACGACGAGGCACAACGCATCATCGCACAGTGTGGCGATAGTGACGCCACCCCGCTGCTGCATGATTTGAACGATCGCATCATGTCCCGCACAGCAGCCGGGCCCCTCGCCTTGAGTGTGGGCCGCTGGATCGAGGAGATCATCGGCTGACGACCCAAGATCAACCATCCCCCCTGAAGGTTGAACGC
>JAEEGJ010011503.1_pt1 | contig 22427 bp, 13 predicted proteins | sample 8958761 | NCBI WGS metagenome assembly JAEEGJ01 (sample SAMN16246546, study PRJNA631951) | gut metagenome | biome: gut microbiome; feature: rumen; material: RS-attached | host: Bos | place: Iran: Karaj | collected 2018-10 | reverse complement strand
GGCGCGCGGCTATGGGCCGGGACGCTTCTCCTTCAACGTGAAGGGTGGACGGTGCGAAACGTGCGGTGGCGATGTCGAGGCGCATGGCGTTTTCGAAGGCTTCCTTCGTGGCGATGCTGCGCGGGAGGATGCTTTCGTCGTTCAAATCGTAATACTGGTGGCAGAGTTCCACGATGCGCTTACCGGCAGCTTCGAAGAGCTTCTTACGTTCGGCGTGCGTTGCAACGATGGTGCCGTTGCCCGGGAGGCTAAGGCCGAGAGCTTCGGTAAGGGAGTTCATGGAGTTTGCTGTGAACATGCCGGAGCAGGAACCGCAAGTCGGGCAAGCGTTAGCTTCGATGGCGGCCACTTCTTCGTCGCTGATGGTGTTGTCGGCGGAATCGATCATGGCATCGATCAAGTCGAGAGCGCGGTCCTTGCCGTCCTTCGTCGTGACGTGGCCAGCTTCCATCGGGCCGCCAGAAACGAAGATTGCCGGAATGTTGAGACGCATGGCAGCCATGAGCATACCCGGAGTCACCTTGTCGCAGTTAGAAATGCAAACGAGGGCGTCGGCGCGGTGGGCGTTAGCCATGTATTCGGTGGAGTCGGCGATGAGGTCGCGGGAGGGCAAGCTGTAAAGCATGCCGTCGTGGCCCATGGCGATACCGTCATCGACGGCGATGGTGTTCATTTCCTTGGCGACACCGCCGGCAGCTTCGATCGCGCGGGCCACAACCTGGCCCAAGTCCTTCAGATGAACGTGTCCCGGAACAAACTGGGTGTAACTGTTCACCACGCAAATAACCGGCTTACCAAAGTCTTCCACCTTGGTTCCTGTTGCGTGCCACAGGGCGCGTGCACCGGCCATTTCGCGGCCTTCCATAGTCTTGAGCGAACGAAGTTTCGGCATAATAATCCTCATGATGCAGTCCACCCACGTGGATGGACTAATATATGGTCAAAATTTAAAAAAAAAGTTAGAGGAATTATTATTACGATATAGAATGATGTGCTATAAAAATTGACTATGAACTATTGATTTTTTAATTAGATGTCCAATACCACCGACTTGTAGTGGAATCAATAACCATTTCATCGTTTTTTAAAATTCGGTTATATTCTTGTACGCATTTATAAGATATCATTTGTTCTTTATCAGAAAGTTTTTTTTCGGTCTCTGGCTTTAGCTTGATTTTTCTGGTCACTCCTGCGATTGTGGAATCGCAATGGCCAAGACCTGTTGCTTTTTCGAAAAAGTTGATAAAGTGTTTTTCAAAATTGGGAACGGAATCAGTTGCGTACCAGTGTTTGATGTTTTCGCGAATTTTAGAAAGTTTTTGATTCAAATTACCATATGTTACAGTTTCCTTCATTAATCCATGAAGGTAAGAACCTTTTTCGGGGGACTCATCCCATGTTCCATCTTCTTCCATATCTGTGGAAATGCTTGTTAAAAGGTCTGTCAGTTTTGCTGTGCAATTACTAGAACCTTCGTAATTCATTTTGACGCAGGCTTCTGTAAAACCCATCAACAGAGCAGAAATTGCGATTAATGCGGCATCGCCATCGGAATTTCCCCCGATGTCAAGATCTTCAGAGTTTTTGTGTGACGTGGTTTCTATATAAAATGCGTCAAAGACTTCTTGTTGTGCTTGTTTTTTTGCTTTGCTGAAATCCATTTTTTCGTGAGTCACAGGATCTTCATGGGTCACTAGATAAATAACTCGGTAGTATTCTAGATGCGTTAGCAAGTTGATATTGACTTGTCCTCGATTACCCACATCCGAGATTGCTTCAAGACTTAGCATTCCGTCGGAATTTTCTCCGCTATATTCATTGCGGTAATATCCTGTGGCTTGCAAATAGACGTAAGGGCTTTTGAGGTCTCTTGCGTTAATGCGGAATCTTCCGTCATCGCTGACGATTTTGCCCGCAAAGCTGCCGCTTGTTTGCTTAAAGGTGCTGTCATCCAGTTCATAGAGTCTAACGTCACTGCCTTTGATGAAAGGGCCTTTTTGTGAAAATCCCGTGATAGAATCTAATGAAATTGTTTGTTTTTCGGAATCGGCACTGGAACTATCGCTGTTGTCTCCGCAGGACATCATTAGTATTGACATTGTAGTGCTAAAAACTAAAGCAATGATTTTATTCATATACGACTCCTTTTTAAATCATGCCTGAAGGGCAGCCGTCATAACGGCCGTTGTTACAGTCTAACCAAAAGTAGCCGTAATAACCTTCCCAGCCAAAGTATTCGTTCCAATCAATATCAGTTCGTGGTGGAAGGCAGGTATAAGTTTTTTGGAAATTAATGCTTTTGCTATTCGTGTTTTCCTTAGTACTGAAAACATTTGTGGAATCACAAGATCCTAGCCCATACTCCGTTGCCCAAAAGTTGTTCAGGTATTTTTCGTAGTTCGGGATAGATTGCTTGCTCTCGTAGCCACCCCATTTTCTCAGTTTCGATCTGATTCCGATGATAAGCTCCTTTGTTTTATGAAATGCTTCAACATTATCGGCAAGCTTTGTTGTTAGGCTATCATTATTGAATTTGCCATCCTCTTCTATATCGGTTGATATGCTCATGAGACGGTCTGTCAGGGTCGCTACATCACAATCGCGTTCCTTGCTTGCTAAATATTCTGAGTTCGGGTCATTAGGATTTCTGTATGATCCATAGCTTATCAGAATTGCTGATATGGCAATTAGAGCCGCATCGGCTTCTGTTGTTCCCGTAAGATTCAGTTTCTCGGATTTTTCAAAATTGGCTGCGTTGATGTGGAATATATTGAATATTTCTTGTTGCGCTTGCTTCTTTGCAGCAGAAAAAGAACTGTCTTTTTGTGTGATTAGATACATGACTCGATTATATTCTAGATGGGTCATGAGGTTGATATTGATCTGGCTGTTGTTTCGAACGTCAGAAATCGCTTCAAGACTGAGCATGCCATTTGATGCTTCGCCGCTAATTTCACTTTGGAAATACCCGGTTGCTTGCAAATAAACATAAGGACTTGTGAGATCCCTTGCATTGATACGAAAACGACCATTGTCGTCTATAATTTTGCCCGCAAAGCTGCCGCTTGTTTGTTTAAGAGTTTTTTTTTCTAGTTCGTAGAGTCTAACATCGCTCCCTTTAACGAATGGCCCTTTTTGTGAAAATCCCGTGATGGAATCCAAGGAAATCGTGAATTTTTCGGAATTTGAGCTTGTGCTTTCGTTATCGCTACAGGCACAAAAAAATTGTAGCGATATGATTAGAGATGCTATTGCTGAAAATGATTTTAACATTTTGCCTCCCTGCTTAGTTACTTCTACTAAAACTAAACAAAAAAGAGAGTAAAAGTATTTTTTTTTGACGTAAAGTCAGCATTCATTATCGCTCATACCGTGCAAGGCAATCAAGCGAAAAGTTTCAAAATTCAATTGTGATTTTTTTTTTGCAAAAGAGCTTGAATCGTATTGGTTTATTGCCAATAATTGATGACTGTAAATAATAAAAGCTTTGTGCAAGTGGAGTGCATGGTTCTGGTAGAAAGCCTCTTCTAGAGGCAAGATTTGTCGAAAGCCGCCCGCTGCCGCAGACGGGATATGTATCACAGCGCATTCCGCATGGGTTTTCCAAGGCAGGGGTGGTCAAGCCACCGCTTCCGTCAAACCGGACCTGCGACTGCGAGAGTGGATGAACCCGCCCGTGGATGCCTACGCCTCTATCAGCGGGATAATCTCGTTCGGGAAATAATATACACTAACCGCAAAAGATGCGCAAGGCCTCGCATTTTTAGAGCGCGAGGGCGTGCGGCGGCAGTGTCACCGATGCTGTCACCCCGTCCAGTCATCCTCGAAGCGAAGCGTAGGGGATCCATTATTTCTTGTAATCACGTTTATTCCGGGGCCAGTATTGTATCGGCGATAACAGCCGTGTAAGCTGATGCCGGAACCATTCCGGCATGACAGCGTGAAGAGGACCAATACTGTCATGGAAATGCTATGGACCCTATCGGTCGTTGCACTCCCTCCAGGGTGACAGCGCGCGATAGGATTCATGCTGCTGCTGTCACCCCGGCCCCCGTGCCGGGGCCTGTTTTGTATCTGCGATAAGTACCGTGTAAGCCGATCCCGGAATAAATCCGGGATGACAGCAAAAAGAGGGATGATAGCGTACTAATACCTTTTCGATATAAAAATAACCCATTTGGGCTATTTGATTTTAAAAAACTGATTTCTAAATTTGCATGCCAAATGAAAATAAACCAAAACTAACGAGTAAAATAATGGTTGGAATGCGAAAAAAAATTTACGAGTCTCCGCAATGACGGTTGCGGTAATAAATGTCCGGATGAGTTTGCTTTGCACCTGTCTTAATTGCAGGCTCGCCTAGCGGCTACTACCCACTTGTCTGTAGATAAACTATAAATCCGTTATAGCGATGGTATGTTTTTGTAGCATTTTTGAACTAAAATAGTAGTATATGAATGTGACCTGCGTCACACTATTTTTGCACTTTTGTTACTTAAATGTTACACAACCTTTCCTATTACGGTAGGTGATTCTATATATATATACCAAATTGAAAACCTAGGTGTTATATGGGAAAAAGACACTCTATTTCAAAAGTAATGTTAATGTTTGCATGGCTTATGCTGTGCGTGAATTCCGTTTTTGCCGCTTGGGATGGGCAGGAGATGGTTCAACCATCCTGCAATGATAATAAATCCTGCAAGGATAAGGTCTGTATCATTGATACAGAAGCGAAATTGGCATGGTATGCAAAAACAGGTAACACAAATAATTATGCAGATTGCGATGCCAAGTTGACTGCTGACCTTGATTTGGGGGGCAAGCTTTGGATACCGATTGCTGCGGGAACGGGCAATACGCTATATTCAAAAACTTTTGACGGAAATGGCCATATTATCAAGAATCTCTATATCAATGGAGATGAACTCCATAAAATTGACAAAAGTTATACACAGAATATCGGCTTTGTTGCGGCTTTAGGAGAAAATGGAACAATCAAGAATCTGGTTCTTGAAAATGTGAATATCCAGGCATCTACTAGTACGGGAGATGTGTTAAGTAATACCGCTACTGAAAATCACCAGATTTCTGTTGGCGCTTTTGTCGGTTGGATGGCTGATAAGAAAAAAGAAGTTGTTGAAAAATGCATGGTTTCTGGCATTATCTCGACAACGGGTAAAGGGCAGGGGGTCGGCGGCATTGTTGGCAATGCCAAACAAGGTACAATTTCCAATTGCTTGAGCCTTGTCGAAATTCGTACAAGCGGTAGCGATGCGTATGTCGGGGGAATTATCGGTCTAATTAAGACTGATGTTACTGTGGCGTCTTGCGTTTATGCGGGGCCGGGGCTTCTCAATCTTGGTATAAACAATGGCGGCTCTGTGGGTGGAATTGCTGGAAACGTGTATTCTGGAAATTTAACTGTACAAGATGATTTCTATGAAGGAGAGGATAATCTTCAACTTTATGGAGCAAAATGTTTTGGTAATTTCAATGATAAAGGCGAGTGCAAATCCTCGCCTTCTGTAAAGGACGCATCTTCTGTAGATGTGGAAGGTAATGTTGGAAGGGTGAGGATTAGCAATCAGGATTCTGTCGCTTGTCATTTGAACGGAACGAACGATGACAAAACCTGCAAAACAGAACCTTGGGCCGTGGGCGAAACAAATCTTTCGTTGTTCGGTTATGGGACGGACGGCTACATGATTGTCTTTTATGCCAATGGCGGAAAATATGCGGATGGTTCCGTGGCCAAGAATAAGTTCTTTGAGGCCGGAATGGCGATTAATGCTGATGATATTGTGCCCCCTTCTGATGAAGAGAGAACGTTTATGGGGTGGGCTTTAACTCGTGATGCTACGGCTCCTGAAAATCTGGGAACGGTTTCCGAGAGCGATACTGTTTTTGCTGTCTGGCAACCGAAATTGACGGTAACATTCAATGTGGATCCAGGCTTTTTTCCCGATGATAACGCTCAGGTGAAGACTAAAAGGGTGGATGAAGGTGGACTAGTCACTGTAGGTGGTCTTGGTACTTTGCCGACATCTTATTGTGGACAAGATTCTGCGGGCTCGTGTACTCAATGGATGTATCTTATTGGTTGGGCGCACAAAGAAAAGCCCGGGATAAATGATACAATCGATTTGGATACTCTTACCGCTAAGAACGATTTAACGTTGTACGCTGTTTGGGATACGACTGAAACTTATACCGTCACATATAATGCCAACGGTCATGGTAAAACTAGGGTAGATTATGTCCATGTGGGGAAGAATGAAACTCTTACGCAACCCCAAGATCCTATTGCTCACGATGGGTATGTTTTTGAAAAATGGTTTACAACATCTTCTTGCGAAAAGGGCTCTGAATTTGATTTTAACACCGAAATTACAGAAAGTATTACTTTATACGCTAAATGGACTCCTGAATCTTATAAAATTACTTATAAAAGCGTTGGTGATGATGGCTCGGTTAAAGATTTTGGTGGTGAGGGTGGCCCGGTTAATTCGCCGGACAATCCCAGTGAATATAACATAGAATCAGAGACTATAAATCTTATGGCTCCGACTCCTGCAGAAGGGAAAGTCTTTGACGGATGGTTCAATGATGCGACTTTCTCTAAAAAGGTAACTAGGATTGCTAAGGGATCGTTTGGAGATAGAACTTTCTATGCCAAGTGGTCCACGAAAACCTATAGAATTGCTTATTTGGCTGATAATGATTCCTATGGTGCTGTTTCTGACCAATTCAAAGTTCATGGAGAATCCATTAACTTGGAAACTGATGGACACTTCAGACGTCCTGGCTATGACAAACAGTTGGGCTGGACGAACACTCAGAACGGCAGCGTGGATTATGAATTTGGTGCGGTCTATACAGTGGATGCTCCTTTAATTCTTTATCCTGCGTGGAGCGAGCCTATAGTATATGAGATTAAGTATGTATGCGCAGGCTGCGAAAATGATCCTTCGAACCCTGTATCTTATACGGTGAATACAGCAAAAGAGCTGAAAAGCCCGTCTGAAATACCTCAAGGCAATAAGTTTGGTGGATGGTTTACTGATAAAAGATATTCCAAAAAAATATCGAAAATTGAAAAGGGTACAACTGGGAATTTGACTTTGTATGGCAAACTTAACCAGATTTACAATATCACTTACGTAGGAACCGATACGCCTAATAACCCCAAAACATATACCGTTGATGACAACACAATTCAGTTAAAAGCTCCTGCTTCTAGGGAACACTATACTTTCATTGGCTGGTTTGATAAAGACAGTGAAGATGGTCAACAGGTTACTGAGATTGCCAAGGGTTCTAGCGGCGATAAGACTTTGTATGCCAGGTGGGCTGCTGTTGAATATAAAATTACATATACAACTAATGACGGCACGCTTCCAGATGGCGTGGAAAATCCGCAAATTTACACCATTGAATCTGAGGATATCACGCTTCCGATTCCGACCAAGGACGGCTATGATTTTGTAGGCTGGTATGGCAATGATGAATTTAATGGCGATGCTATTATAGGAATTGCGAAGGGCACGACCGGCGACACGACCTTGTTTGCCAAGTGGAATGCCGTTGAATATACGATTGCTTACAACAATATAGATGGTGCGACGAATGATAACCCGACCACATATACTGTTGAAAGTGATACGATTCAGCTTGTTGCTGCTGTGAAAGCCGGTTACGATTTCGCGGGCTGGTTTGATAAAGATGACGAAGAAGTTACTCAGATTGCAAAGGGCTCGACCGGCGACACGACGTTGTTTGCCAAGTGGAATGCCGTTGAATATACGATTACTTACAACAATATAGAAGGTGCGACGAATGAAAACCCGGTGACATATACTGTCGAATCTGGTGATATCACGCTTTCTGCTCCGACCAAGAACGGCTATGATTTTGTAGGCTGGTATGGCAATGGTGAATTTAATGGCGATGCTATTACAGGAATTGCGAAGGGCACGACCGGCGATACGACCTTGTTTGCCAAGTGGAGCGATCCGGTTAAATACGAGATTACGTATGAATTGAACGGAGGCGAATTGCCGGAAGGTGTATCAAATCCGGCGGAGTACACCGTTGAATCTGATATCACGCTTCCGATTCCAACGAGGGAAGGCTATAATTTCGTTGGCTGGTTTGATAAAGAAAACAAAAAAATTGAAAAAATTGCCGAGGGTTCTACCGGCGACGTTGAACTGACCGCCAAGTGGGAAATCATAGTTTATACGATTTCTTATGTTGCTGGTGGTGAAGGTGTTGATGGTGAAAACACAAGCGACAAAAAAGAGTATGGTATTCCAGTTCGCTTGAAAGGCGAAGGTGTCTTTACTCGCGAAGGTTATGTACAAGACGGTTGGGCTTTGAGCGAAGATGGCGAAAAGGTTTATGCGCTGGGCGCCTATTATAGAGCCGATGAAGATGTCGCGTTGTATCCGCATTGGGTCCAAGGGCTTGTCGTGGAACACTATGGCGCTGTAACTATTTACAGGTATCCTGATGAAAAGGTTACGGCTGTATGTGACGGTGAATACACGGGTACGGATGTTGTGAACATCACGAATAATATTAGAGTCGATGAGATTACTTTTATCCGTAATTTTAATGTGGGTGTGTCGTCAACGGTTGTATTACCTTTCTCAATAAATTTGGATAATATAAAAGGTGGCTCTTTTTATAGATTTAATTCTATTTTGAAAAAAAATGATTCGAAATCGGTAGGCTTCAGTACAATCGGAGATTCCAAACTTTATGCGAATACCCCTTATTTGTTCATTCCTAATGAATCTGAGCTTGTGTTTAAAGGTGGCGCTGTGTTCAATACCTCAGTTAAGCCGTTTAAAGAATATATTGAAAATGATTCTTGGAAATTTAATGGAACTTATGAATACATGAACTTTGATAATCACCTTGAACATGGTTATATATGGGGATTTGTCGGCCAACAGCATGTGGGATTTAAAGTAGGTGCATTTGTAAAGGCGGGTACAAATGTGACTATAAAGCCTTTCCGAGCTTATTTGATTCAACCTCGAGATCCTCAGTTGGCTAAATCGTCTGGTAGTTTACTAGATTATCTAGGTTCACTGGATGAAATTGATGTTGTTATTGTCGATGATGATGACAATGTGATTGAGTCTGGAAAAATGAATATCGTGACTGGTAAAATTCGCATGGACCGCTGGTACGATTTGAAGGGGCGTGTATTGAATTCTAAGCCTACCGCTCGTGGAACTTATTACCACAAGGGTAAAAGGGTTATTATAAAATAGGGGAATGAAAAATGAAACCAGAAAAGATTGAAGCGAAAACCAAGAAATTGTATGAAGCTTCTGTGATGGAAATAGTGTTATTGCACTATCAAAAATCTTTGCTGGTGTATAATAGCGGGACGTTCGGTTTCCACGAGACGGACGTGAAAACGTACACCGCTTAAATTTTCGCAATTAGCACGTTTAAGCTAAATCCACCGTGGCTTGTTTCGATGAGTTTCGCGGTGGATTTTTTGTTTGGTGCGAGTGCTGGGCATTCGCGCAGCAGGTTCGTTGTGCAGGTGTACTTGGAGCCTTCGCGGGTGTCGTCTTTGGGGGCGAGAATTGCTACTGTAAGCGGCTTGCCGAATGCTTTTAATTCGCAGGCGAGTTCCGCAAGTTTTTTCCCAATTTTTGTATAAAGTTTTGGGGCGTCGAAGTCGAGACGTTTGCCGTAGGGCGGGTTCAGCACTAAGATGGGCGAGGTGTCGCCGCAGGTCTCTGCTATTTCTTTTGCGGTATAAGAAAAAAAGTCGCGGAGTTGCGGGATGACTGTGGGCGAGTTTCCGTTCGAAGCGATGTCCGCGAGTGGACTGCACTCTACGTTATGCTTGATGATTTTGATGGAACGCTCGTCGATATCGCTTGTGACAATTTTAACGATTGTTGCTGTTGCCATCTCTCGTTTCTTGTCTGTAGGGCTATGCCCGTTCTCTCGTCTAATTAAGTAATTCCAGGTGGCTTCTTTGAAGGCGGGCTGGTGCATTAATGCGAATTCGCGGCAAACGCCGGGAATAATGTTGTGTGCAATGCTGGCGGCTTCGAGGCTGAATGTGCCGCTGCCGGACATGGGGTCAAGTAGAGTGGCTAGTGGTTGGTGGTTAGTGGTTAGGGTTGCAACACCGTTTCTGTCATCCTGGAGCCTGTCATCCTGGAGGCACGGAGTACCGATAGGATCCATGCAGTGTTCCGCGTTGCTGTCATCCTGGAGGCACGGAGTACCGATAGGATCCATGCAGTGTATCGCTTCAAAAATCATCGCGGCGGCGATAGTTTCTTTGAGCGGTGCGTCGTTGACGAAACGTTCGAATCCGCGCTTGTACAGTTCTTCTCCGGCGAGGTCCAGCCAAATAGTGCAGCGGTCGTCGATGAGGGTGACGTAAAGGTTTTGATGTGTGGGCTCGCTTGCTACAGCGATGAACCGGTTGGTGAGCCTGTCGAACCATGGGGTGAGGGGTCTGGCTTTGCTCTCTGAACTCGCTTCGCTTTTCGGGGCGTTGCGGGGTGTCCCCGCAGAGGGGGTAGCGGATGGTTCGCCCCCGCGACAAGCTCGGGAATCTTGTTCCGGTTGGTGAGCCTGTCGAACCATACCCACCTTTATTCTTGCATTGTCGGGCGAAACAGAAGCGAGGGGGAGGCCTCCCCCCTTGGAAAGAGAGCCTTCTATGGCTTTCTGTAGTCTTTCTGCTACGGCATCGCTGTGGTACAGTCGTGAATGCTTGCAGGTGACATGAATAGTGATTAGTGGTTGGTGGTTGGTGGTTAGGTAAAGTTCGAAGGGGATTTCGCTTGCTTTCTTTTCGAGTTCGTGGAAGTTTTCTGCTTTGAAATCGGCGATGTGCATCAAGACGCGGTTTGCAATGCGGCTGTAAGCGACAATCTTCCATGCATCCGTGAGTTTTGTCGTGAATTCGACTTTGCCGTCTCCGATAATATGAGGCTGTTCCCAAGCTTTCGGCTCGGTCATGCCTAACTCTGTTGGTTGCGATTCTCGCCTTGTTTGGTTGTCAACTCTCGTCTCTTTTCTAATAAATTCAAATTCATTGACGAACGTTTGTTCAAAACCAAGTGGAACGACCGCCAAAAAACGGTGCGATTTTCCAATGACTTGCCGCTTGAGTCGTTTTTCGAGAGCCGGGTTCATTATATTTAGGCGATAGGTAATAGGTTATTTGTCTAAGTGTCGGCTTTTAATATAGCAATACTGATGAATATTCATCTTTGAAAAAAATCGGCAAAAAACTTTAAAGGCTCGCAGATGTTTTGGGGGGAACTTCTTTTCGTTTATTCTCTAGGTGTTACGATGGGGAGCTTGCTCAGGTCCAGGTTGATGGTGATGATTTCTCCGGAGAGCGACATGATGGTGCCCGTGGAGGGGGTGAACGTGCCGATGATTTTGCCGAAACCGTCGCTTACGGTCATGTTTGTCGGTGCGATGAGGTAGTATTTCGTCCCCAGTTGGAAAAAGTAGCTGGTTTCGATTATGACGATATTTTGCGGAATTTTGAAGTCAGTGTTTTCGGCGGAACTCTTGGCAACGGAATCTTGGTTCGCCCCGCTTTCGGAGCAGCTCCAGATGGCGGCGAGAACGCCTGCACAAGCCAAGATTCTGATATACGGTTGCTTCATTATTTGCCTTTTTTCTCGTAATTCCATGCTATAAATTACAATGTAAATTTTTGTTTAATGTATGGAATAAGCATTTTATAAACTAAAAATGTTCTTTTAGTGTTCTCGGCGCGTCTTTGATTTGTCGCAAATCACATCTTTGCAAAAGTGATGCCGGAATTTTGAGATGGTGCGCGGATTGCGTTCGGCGAGATGCGGCTTTTCGTCTGCGGTGATTCGACCAGCAGCTCGCCTGATGTTGCCTCGGCTGCCGTTCAGGCCTCCGAGCCGATGGCTTTAATAATGAGGTATGAAAATTGCATTTTGCGTGAATTTTTTTTGGTGTGTTACTATCTTTTAAATCATGAAAATGAAAAAGTTTGTATTGATTTCTGCGATTGGCTTTTTGGCCGCTTCCGCATTTGCTGCCCAGGGCGCTCCGATGGGTGCGTCTGTCGATCCGACTCCCGAAGAACAGAAGGCTCTTGACGCCTTGAAGGGCAAGCTCGAAGGGGCTATTGTCTGGGCGACGAGCCGTGCAAATTCGCTCCATGACATTTGGATCATGAATGCGGACGGAACGAACGCCCGTGCGCTTACGAAGAGTAACAATGTCGATTGGTTCCCGCGTATTGCACCGGACGGCTCGAAGGTGCTTTTTAACCGCAGCAAGGGCGGCTGGGTTCCCGAAAACGATGCGAACTATCCTGAAAAATGGGACTTGTGGACTATCGGAATTGACGGCACGAACGAGACGAAACTCGTCGAAAACGCGACGTGGGGCACTTGGCGGCCCGATGGCAAGTCGATTGTGTTCAGCCGTGCGGGTAAGGTTTTTACGATGGACCTCGCAAGTAAAACGGAAACGCTTGTGCTCGATGGCGAAAAGGCGTTCAACAAGGCGGGCGTGATTCTGCAAGAGCCGAACATGAGTCCGGATGGAAAGCACCTCGCGATTACGCTGCGCGGCTCCATGCGCGAAACGGGCGTGTGGGACTTGACGAAGAACGCGTGGACGAAGTCCGGCGACGGTTGCCAGATTGACTGGACGCTCGACGGCTCGAAACTTTACCGCGTGAATCCTACAGGCAACGGCGGAACGGCTGCCCCGAGCGAAATCTTGTGGTTTACCGCGAAAGACGGCAAGCAGGTGGAAAAAGTCGGCTTCTTCGGGATTCCGAAGAATGTGAAATTGATGGACTTGCCGGGTCGCCGCAGTCATGAATACTTCCCGCGTATTTCGCCGGATGGCAAGTGGCTGGTGTGGGGGGCAACCGACAAGGGCCACGACCACGATTTGTTTGACTATGAACTTTATCTGTGGAAAATCGGCGAACCGTTCGAAACCGCAACGCGCATTACGTACAACAGTGGCAACGACCGCTGGCCGGATATCTGGTTTGGAAAGGTGCCTGTCCCTTCGACAGGCTCAGGGACCTTGTTGTCTTCCGAAGCCGCAAAGACCGTTACCGAGTCTGCCGCGAATGCCGCGACTGTCGTGCAGGGTGGCGTAAGCGAAGCCAAGATGGATGAACTCATCAAGGCGATTGACCGCTTGACGGATGCCGTGAAGGCGCTTGCTCCGGCGAAGTAGTTGCTATAGCGTAGTGAATGCTAATAGCTAGTGGCTATTGACTAAAAAATGTACACCGAACCAAAGTTTTTAGCGATGAAAGAGACCTCCAAGTTCAAACGCTTGGCGGAACTCTTGCGTGTCATCATTTTGCAATTGGGCGACGACGTGCCGCGTGCCCGCCGTGAATTCGAGACTTACGCCGAGTGGTTACATTTGCCTGAATCCGAGCGTCTTGTGGGCAAGAATCAGGCTCAGATGATTGACTTGTACAAGACATTCCGCACTCGCGCGGGCCTTGGCTTTGAACGAGACATTTATCTGGAACAGGAACCGGGGGACCGCGATGTCGCAAACGAAAAACCTATCCCGTTTGCCGTTCTCGTCCACAACCTCCGCAGTGCGTTCAACGTAGGCTCCATCATTCGCAGTACCGATTGCTTTGGCCTTGAAAGTGTGCATTTGAGCGGCTACAGCTGCGGCCCCGACCATGTGACCGTCAAGAGTGCGGCTCGTGGTTGCCAGGAATGGATCCCAATCAAGCGTTGGGACGATCCGTTCGAATGTATCAGATATCATAAGGAAAACGGCTACGAAATTATCGCGCTTGAAACTGGCGAAGATATTCCGAGTATTAACAACGTAAAATGGCCCGAAAAGGGCTTGATTGTGCTCGGCAACGAAGAACTCGGTATCGCTCCCGAAATTATGGAACAAGCGACTATGAAAGTCACGATTCCCATGGCTGGTCGCAAAGCCAGCATGAATGTGGCCGGCGCATTTGCCATCATGGCATTCTGCTTGCGAAGCTCTTGTCGTGTGGATGTTTAAAAAATGGCTCGCAGCCAAAATATATTTCTTTTAGTTTGTTTGATTAGGGAAATACAAATGAACTAAAAATAAAATTTTCGAGTTTTCTGGCTCATTTCTGACTTGTATAGGACGAGTGAAATGCTCAGGCTTTGTCTATTTATCAGAAAATAATGTAGTTTTGTAGCTATGAAGGAACTCGTTTCCCTATTTATATTCTTGCTGTTAGGTTTGTGCGGCTGCTCGGAGTCGGATTCTTTGGATTCTGAAGATTTAGGCTATTTGGAGTCGCTGGACTTGAATGATTTCACTTTGGTTCGGTCCAAGGGCAAATCTGTATTTTTGGGAACGCGAGATTCGAATGCTTCGATAAATGAACGCCCGATGATGGAGTCCAAATTTGATTATGATTTTTGGATGGGCAATCATGAGGTGACGTGCAAGGAGATTGGGCTTTCTTGTGCGGATTCTTTGCCAGCAACAAATGTTACTTTATTTGATGCTATCTTGTACAGCAATCGCCGCAGCGTCGCGGAAGGTTTTGACACGGCTTATTTTTACACCTCGGCGACTTTTGATAATAGCGGCTCTTGTGTCGCGATGGAAGGGCTTGTATTTCATCCCGAAGTAAACGCTTACCGCTTGCCGACCGAAGCGGAGTGGATGTATGCGGCTGGCTTGAACTGGAATCCCGAAAATAGTTGGAACAGCGAAAATTCCGGTTACGAACTGCATCCGGTTTGCACGTCGAAAGCAGGGAATGACAGCTTTTGCGACATGGCGGGGAATGCTGCGGAATGGGTCTATGACGTGAAAGTTCGATTCCGTTCTGAATCTGTGAGCAATTTTGCCGGAGGCAAGACGGTTAATGGCTTGGATGAACGCGTTTTGAAAGGCGGAAGTTTTCGCAACGGAGTGGAGTCCATTCGCTTGTACCGCAGGGACGACGTCTATACGGTGACGTCTTCGATAAAAGCGGATTACGTCGGGTTCCGTTTGGCGTTTGGTGCTATATCGAATCCTACGTATCTTGATTCGCATGGTGAAGATAACGTAGCAGGTTATTCTTTGTTGGTTCATTCTAAAACGGTGAATGATTTTGTTGGTGCGGATCATACAAAGCTAGTCTTTAAAGATGGCGCGACGGAGCGTTTGGTCTATGTGAATTTTGACGGGGCGGCGCAATCTGTAGATGAATTTCGAGCGGATGCTGGGTATCATTTCGATATCTCGCCTGATGGAAAATTCGTTGCTTACTCTACGGGGCTAGAAGGCATTTCCGGGAAATCCGAAATCCGCGTGCGTCGTCTGGATGCTTCTGGTGTAGAAAATGTCTTGCCTGTAGAATCAGCGGCGGTTCCGCGTTGGCGGGTGCTGGGGAACGGCGATACGGTTCTTGTTTATGTGACGGATGCTGGGAACAATAAAGACAAGGCGGATTTCTTGAAATATGGAACGTATCAAGTGACTTTTTCTGAAACAAAGGAATATGGAGAATTCGGCAAGCCTGAAAAACTTTTCGATGGTGCGTATCACGGGGGCGTTTCAAAAAATAATAGCCTTGCCGTAACGGGCTCTACTCTTTTACAGGCTCGCGTTGGCGAAAAGAATCAAGTCTGGTACGATGAGAAGCAGGCGTGCAACGTATCGCTAAGTCATGGCGGTGCGAACAAAGTCTTGTTTCTCGACTTTGGCGGAAAACCGGGACGTGAATTTGTCGGTGAATCATATGGTGTTCATGAACGCGTCTTGATTGCAGATAGTACAGGCAAGTTAATTAATTCGGTGGCAGCACCGGCCGGTTATACGTTTGACCATACGGAATGGATTGCGGGCTCGGATTCTTTTTTTGTGGCAACGCTTGTGGATGTGAACGGTGCTCACCGTAAAATAGTCCTTGTGAATGAACGGTCGGGTGAAACGTTGCCTCTTGTCGAAGGCGAAGAACTGTGGCATCCTGCGTTGTGGTCGGGCAAGAACTCTTTTGACGAAAGTTCTTGGAATTTTGATAGCCTTGGTGTCTATTATGCAGAACACGATCAGTATTGGCGTATTTTGCCTCAAAAAATGTCTCTGTTATGGAAATATCGTGATTCTGTAGAAGTGGCTTGCTTAGGAAATTCTCGCATGCTGCACGGTGCTATTGCAGATGAATTAAATTTTTTTGCACTCAATATGGCAACGATTCCTTGCGACATGCATTGCATTGAATTTCTTTACGAGACTTATATTTCGTTGCATCTGAAAAATTTGAAGTACTTGGTCATCGGGCTTGATTTTGATCTTTGGAACGAATACGAACCCATGGGTTCTGTTAACGTCAATCGAGGGGATGCGCTTGGATTCCAGTACGATGAAAACCATGATTATTGGCCTGATGGGGTTGATAGTTTATTTGTATCTCGCGTGGAAGAAATCGCGAATGCCGAGAAAGATGAAGACTACGTGGATATGCGTAAACGCGCTGGCTGGATTCCTAGAACTTGTATAAACGATTGGGAGTCAAACGGGACCGGCTACGTTGAAATTCAGCAAGATAGCACTTGGAACAATGATGATACGCGTTACGAGTCCAATTATGCAGAATTCGAACGTGTTCTGGATATCGCGAAAAGAAAAAATATCGTTGTTGTCGGAGTCATTTTCCCGCTAAGTCCTTATTACAGAAATACGGGGAGTTATGGCCGTTATGGCATGCGGCGTTCTACGGCGGAAATGCTTATCCAGCGGATTAAAAAGATCGCCGAAGAAAATAAAAATTTTGTCTTGATGGATGAAAATAAAATGGGGAATCACGATTACTCTGGAGATGTCGCGGCGGATTACGATCACTTGTGCGACAAGGGGGCTGAAATGTTTACTTCGCGCCTAGATTCCTTGCTAAAAACGCTTGAAAAACGCTAGCTTGGGGCGAATTTTTCTATCTTTGCCGGAGCATGCAAAACAACTTAAAAACACGTGTCCTGATAGTCAATGATGATGGGGTAGAAAGCGCCTATATGCGCTCTTTGGCGTCTGCCCTTTCGCAAGTGGCCGAGGTGTTTGTTTTTGCTCCTGAAACAGAACAGAGTGGCGTTTCTCATGCGTTTACTGTCCGCCGTGGACTTTCGCTCAGAAACGTTGCCGACCATGTATATGCCATGTCGGGAACTCCTTCGGATTGCGCCAAGTTTGCGCTTGGTCATTTTGCACTGCATGGAACAGAGTCTGAGGGGGGTGGTCCGGGTGCTTTTGACGTGTGTTTTTCGGGTGTGAACGTGGGCGAAAATTCTGGTGTGTCGTCGCTGTATTCGGGGACGGTTGCCGGTGCGCGAGAAGCGGCTCTCTGGGGCGTGCCGGGCGTTGCGCTTTCGCTGCGGGGCGGGGATGCTCTTTTGCAGGTGGCGATTGATTTTGCGGTTCGAATCGTGAAAAATGGCTGGTACCGCGAAATTCCTGCGGGCGTGTTTTGGAACGTGAATTTTCCAAAGGCTACTGCTGAAACCTTCAAGGGGTTTAAGGCAACGAAGATGGCCCTTGGAATGTTTACGGACCACTACTCCCATGACGGGGGGCTGTGGCAATTGGATGGTGATAAACTGTGGGACGAGCAACCCAAGGATAGCGATGACTATCTGTTGAATCAGGGGTATGCGACAATCACTCCGCATAAAATCGACCAGACCGATGAAAAAAGTTTGAAGAGGATAAATGAAATGTTAGAAGGAGGCATAAAGATTTAGGAAAAACTTCCTACTTCCTACTGTCTACTTCCTACTAATTTGAGGTTAACTAATGTCAGAAGAAATGGTACCTGGATCGCAGTTCAAGAGTCTTGTCGAACAAGACATGCAGGACTGCTATCTTCGCTACTCGATGAGCGTTATTGTCGCTCGTGCATTGCCGGATGCGCGCGATGGCTTTAAGCCGGTGCATCGCCGTGTGATGTTCAGTATGCACAAACTGGGCGTGGTTCCGAACAAGGGAACTGTCAAGTCCGCCCGTATCGTGGGTGATGTTATCGGTAAGTACCACCCGCATGGCGATTCCGCTGTTTATGAAACTCTTGCCCGTATGGCGCAGGATTTCTCGTTACGTTATCCGTTGGTGTTTGGTCAGGGAAACTTCGGTTCTATCGACGGTGACAGCCCGGCTGCCATGCGTTACACCGAAGCGAAGATGAATAACCTCGGCGCTCTCATGCTCGAAGATCTTGAAAAAGATACTGTCGATATGGGGCCGAACTACGACGAATCTCTCGAAGAACCGCTGGTGCTCCCGTCGGCACTCCCGAACATGATTGTGAACGGAACGTCGGGTATTGCTGTGGGTATGGCAACGAACATGGCTCCGCACAACTTGCGCGAAGTCGGTGCCGCCATTCATGCAATGGCCGAGAATCCGGACATCACGGGCGAAGAACTGATGGAATATGTGAAGGGCCCGGACTTCCCGACAGGCGCTATTGCTTGTGGCCGTTCTGGCATTCGCGAAGCCTACCTCACGGGGCATGGCCGCGTGCGTGTGCGCGCCCGTACCGAAATTGAAACGGATGCAAAGGGCAAACCGCGCATTATCGTGACCGAAATCCCGTACATGGTGAACAAGGCGGAACTCTGCAAGAAAATTGCCGACCTCGTCCGTGACAAGCGCGTCGATGGCATTACGGATATCCGTGATGAATCTAGCCGCGACATCCGCATTGTGATTGAACTCCGTCGTGATGCTGTTGGTGAAGTTGTCTTGAATAACTTGTTCAAATATACGCAGTTGCAGACAACGTTTAGCATTTACAACTTGGCGCTCGTCAACAACCTTCCGAAGCTTTTAACGCTCAAGGACTTGTTGCAGGTCTATATCGACCACCGCCTTGATGTAATTACGCGTGCTACGCAGTTCGACTTGAAGAAGGCCGAAGCCCGCCTCCACATCATTGAAGGCTTGCGAATTGCAACGCAGAACATCGACGAAGTTGTTCGTATTATTCGCCAGAGCAAAACGACTGAAATTGCAAAGCAGAGCTTGCAGGACCGCTTCTCTCTCGATGAAATCCAGTCTCAGGCTATCGTCGATATGCGCCTTGCCCAGTTGGTCGGACTCAACATCGAAAAGTTGGAAGCCGAATACAACGAGCTCATTGCAACGGTCGCTGACTTGAAGGACATTTTGGCCAAACGCGAACGTCGTGTGGCAATTATGCTCGAAAAGCTCGATGCCGTTGTGGCAAAGTACGGTGACGAACGCCGCACGACGATTGGCGAAGCCATTGACGATAGCGATGACGAAGACCTCATTGCTGAAGAAGAACAGGTCATCACGCTCAGCAAGGAAGGCTACATCCGTCGCTTGCCGATTGATACGTTCAAGGCTCAGAACCGTGGTGGTAAGGGCATCATCGGTGCAGGCCTTAAGGACGAAGATAACGTGGAACAGATCTTCACGGCTAGCACGCACAGCTACTTGCTCGTGTTCACGAACAAGGGCCGCGTTTACTGGACGAAGGTTTACCGCTTGCCGGAAGGCGCCCGCAATGGCAAGGGCCGCCCGATTGTGAACTTTGTCGCCCTCACGGAAGGCGAAAAGGTGCAGGCTATTGTGCCGGTGCGCAAATTCGGTGGCTACTTCTGCCTCGTGTTTGCAACCAAGAAGGGCATCATCAACAAGATGGACCTCACGCTGTTCAGCCGTCCGCGCAAGGCTGGCGTCAACGCCATTAGCCTCGACGAAGACGATGAACTCGTGAAGGTGCAGCTCGTGGGCATGTCTGCCGAAGAATTCGAAGCCAGCAAGAACGCCTCTGATGACGATTCTGCAGAAACCGTTGATGGTTCGACGAGCTCACCAACCGACGATGGTTCGACTGATTCGGCAGGCTCATCAACCGGTGCACCAACCGATGCTTCTGAAGAGGAATCTGGCGATGCCGAAGACTTTGCAAACCGCCCGATTCCGAAGGACCTTTTGATGATTGCGACCAAGAACGGCCAGGCGGTCACGTTCCCGATTAGCTGCTTCCGCGCTATGGGACGTGGCACGCACGGCGTGAAGGGCATTACGCTCGCCGAAGGCGACGAAGTGATTTCGCTCCTGTGGCTCAAGGCCGGCAACAAAATCTTGACAATCACCGAAAAGGGTTATGGCAAGCGTTCTGAACCGGGCTCTTACCGCGTGACCCGCCGTGGCAGCAAGGGTGTCCGCAACTTGAACGTTACAGACAAGATTGGTGCCGCCGTGTTCGTGGAAAGCGTTGCCGACGATTACGACTTGATTATCACGAGTAAGGACGGTCAGGTCATCCGCATCAAGGCTGCCGACATTCGCCTTACGGGCCGCAATGCCCAGGGCGTCAAGGCGATTACGCTTCGCGATGGCGACGTCGTGAAGGATGCAACCGCTCTCCCGAGCGTCGAGGATATCGAACAGGATAGCGCCGATGCCAAGGAAACGTTCGAACATGTGCAGGGCGTCGAAGTCGATGACGATTCTGTTGTGAAAGACGATGCCGAAAAGCAGGACGTCGGCCCGACAGAAACCGAAGAATAATTAGTTCTAGCGGTTTTTAGCCGCTAGGATCGCATAAACGATAAGCCCGTCTCGGTGAATTGACCGAGCGGGCTTTTTTCGTTGCAGTTTAGGCAAAAATGCTCTTGAAAAGTGCTTTTTGGCAAAAAAGTGTCACCAAAATGCGGTTTTTCATTGATTTGGTATCATTTTTTTTATGTTGTTTGTTTTGCCGAGAGGGGGTGTTGCGCAAAATGTGATACCAAAAAAAATTTTTTCATCGATTTGGTATCATTTCGTGGATGATGATATGACTTTGGCCGCTGAAATACGATAAAAATAAATAGTTTGTGCGTAAAATGTGTTACCAAAATTGATAATTGTGGTGTTTTGGTATCAAAAAATCGCTTTTTCCCTGTTTTCGATTCACGATTTTGCCATTTCAGTCTTAAAAAGTGCTTTTTTGTTGTATTCGTAATGGAGGGGGCGTAGCTCTATTGCGTTTTTATGGGTCTTGCGACTGTCTTTTGTGTCATATAGCTTTTTTGATAAGTTTTTTGGGCGAAAAAGCCCGAACGTTGGCATTCTTCTATTGCTTTTCATCACAAACGAATTTAAATTATCTAAAAAGGATTTGGAGAGGTGCGTTATGTCTTTAAAAAAAATACAGCTTTTGGCAGCATCAGCATTGACTGTTGCAGCATTTGTTGCTTGCGACAATGCGAGTTCATCCCCTGAAGGAATGAATGACGATTTGAGTGTTGTCGAGAATTCTGGTAGCGATAAAGCTCCGACATTGCAGTCGCAAAAGGGAGCGGCGGACGTGCCGGGTGCTTCGGGCAAAATTCAAGGAACAGTCAATCAAGTCGCGGCACAGGATGCTGTTGAAGAATTGTCTGAAGTTTCGACGGACGAGGTTTCACAGCCTAGTGCTGATTCCGCTTCGTTAGATTCTATTATGGACATTCTTTTCCCCAATGGCATTGACGGCATCGATACGGCCCGTCATGACCCCGACAGCGTGGGCGTGTGGCATTTCTACGATTCCAAGGAATCGCACATGAATCCGAACTTCGCTTACGGCTCGATGACGGACCCGCGTGATGGGACAGTCTATAAGACGACGCAGATTGGCGGCAAGACTTGGATGGCCGAGAACCTGAATTACTTCGACATCGAAGGGGCTGCGAGTTCTATCAAGAACGACTGGTGCTACTGGGACAAACCCGAGAACTGCGAATCGGCGGGCCGCCTCTACACATGGAAGGTCGCGAAGCGGGTTTGCCCCGAAGGTTGGCGTTTGCCGACGAAGGCGGACTGGGAATCGTTGTTGCAAGAAGTCGGTGCCGATTCCTTGAACGAGATCCTCTGGAAAGGCTCTAGCAAGCTCAAGTCCGTGAATGGTTGGGAGAACGAAGGCAGCGGTACTGATGATTTCGGCTTTACAGCGCTCCCCGCGGGCATGAAATTTACCACTCGCACCCAGGATGGATTTACCTATCATGGATGTTCTTCCCTCATGTGGGCTGTTACGGAAGCGGACGGCGGCGCTGCGGATTCTCTCGCTTACCACATGTACTTGGATTGCAGCAACGACAACGCCATCGTAAATACGGTGAAAAAGATCAATGGACTTTCGGTCCGTTGCGTGAAAGATTGATTGTTTATGATATTTTAACTTGAATAATAGCGATGCCGTAGGTATATTTTATAATGCCTACGGCTATTTTTTTGGTGATGGTGTTTATGAAGGTCGTGGGTGAGGATTGGAATTGGATATGAAAAAGAATCACGTCATTGCGAGCTTTGCTAAGCCATCTATCATCTTGTTTCTGGCGTCCTTTGCTTTTGCTGACCCGCCAGGAAATTTGTCTGGTTGGAATCTCGTTTTTGAAGATAACTTCGACGGA
>JAEEGJ010011501.1_pt1 | contig 22429 bp, 7 predicted proteins | sample 8958761 | NCBI WGS metagenome assembly JAEEGJ01 (sample SAMN16246546, study PRJNA631951) | gut metagenome | biome: gut microbiome; feature: rumen; material: RS-attached | host: Bos | place: Iran: Karaj | collected 2018-10 | reverse complement strand
GCAAAGATAACGAAAAATTACCAGACGCAACATATTTTTGGCATAAAAAGTTGTTGGTATCGAAAATAATTCCTATCTTTGCACAGTCACTATAAAATGAAATGCCGACCTGATTATCAAGCGTTGGGAGGAGCATTTTAATAGTTAACATAGGGGGATACATTATGAAGATTACAAAGATTTGGTTTAATGCTGATCATATATTCGGCAGAGACGAAGAGGGGAAGGAGTACAGCCAGTCGCTGCTCTGGTACCCTAAGTTGAGGGCAGCATCCGACGACGAACGTAGCCAATACACCTTTGGCTATGACGGCATCCATTGGCGTAGTCTCGATGAAGACATCAGTTTTGAGAGCTTTGCCTATGAAGATTCAGAGCCATCAGCCCTTCAGCGTTTCTTCCTGACTCATAAGGAAATCAATGTGGCAGAGTTCGCCCGTTCCATTGGGATGAACGCTACGCTGCTGCGTAACTATATCAATGGCTTCAAGAAGCCTTCTGCTGAGAGGGAAAGTGAAATCCTTGCCCATATTCATAAACTGGGTAAGGAGATGATAGCTGCCTGCTTCTAAACTATAGTACCTGTCCCTATGACCCATGAAAGTATCTCAGATTTTCCATCAGCACATTTGGCTCATCAATACGCTCAGAAGCTGTCGTAAACTGACGCTCGAGGAACTGAACCGGAAATGGATTGACGACGGCGTGGCCGACGGCAACCCTCTGCAACGCTCGTCGTTCAACCGCCATCGCGACGCCATTCTTGAAATGTTCGGCATCATCATCGACTGTGAGCCGCGTACCTATAAGTATTATATCAGCAATAGCGAGGTGCTCAGCGACGATAGCATAGAACGTTGGCTCTTTTCTACACTCACCGTACACGGCGTGCTGGCCGAAAGTGCTTCGGTGAAGGAACGCCTGGTGCTGGAAAATTCGCCAGCAGGGGAACAGTATCTCGAACCCATTATCCGTGCCATCAAGACCTGTCGCCGCCTGCGCATGGGCTACAAGAAATTCGATGCCGAGGGCTACGAGAAGGTGGTGTGCCCCTATGCCCTGAAGCTGTTTCGCCAACGCTGGTATCTGCTGGCGCTGAACGACACGGAGCAGATGCGCGTCTTTGCCCTCGACCGCATGACGAAGGTGGAATTGACAGACGAGCCGTTCGAGATGCCTGCCCATTTCTCGGCACAGAATTATTTCTCGGAGTATTTTGGGGTGCTGACCGACAACACGCCGATGGCCCACGTCATCGTGCGTGCCCACAAGTGGATGCCCAACTACCTGCGCACACTGCCCCTGCATCACTCCCAGCAGGAACTTGAATCCACGCCCGACTATACCGATTTCTCCTTCGACATCCGTCCCACCAGTGATTTTCTGGGCGAACTGTTGCGCCACAGCAACGGCATAGAAGTGCTCGAACCACTGAAATTGCGCGAGAAAATGCGGCAAATGATTACCGAAACTCTTAAAAGATATTAAATTTTCCGAGGTGTCCCAACTTATGGTACACCCCTGTGTTTATTTTGCACTCGTTAAAAGTAAACTGTATTGTTTAATTAAAATCGAATGCATGATGAATAATTTAGTATCTATCGCCATTTTTTCAGTAGGATTCTTTGGCCTGTGCGTGCTCACGCAATCCGTCGTCGACTACCTGTCGCCCATTGTATGCAGACTCTTTGATCTGAAGGAGGAGATGAGCAATGAATTTTGAGGAGATGAAAGACTGGTGCCCCTCATCGCCCATAGCTGGACGATGATGGGATAATGAAAGAATAAGGTAAATGCTATACGGTGTTCTGGGGAGTGCCGTTGGCAAAAGCACGGACATTGGCGATGGCAGTCTGTAGGAGTCTGACGCGGGCTTCTACAGACGCCCACGCGATGTGGGGCGTGAAGTAGGCATTGGACTGGCAGAGTAGGGGATTGTCAGCCTGCGGCGGTTCGGTGGTCAGCACGTCGGCACAGTAGGCATAGAGGCGCCGGGTGCTCAATGCCTCTGCCACATCGGCATCGTTGACCAAGGGTCCGCGACCTGTATTGATGAGGATGGCCGAGGGTTTCATCATCTGCAACGTCCGGGCATTGATGAGATGGCGGGTGGTGTCGGTGAGCGGACAATGAAGCGAAACAACATCGGCTGTGGTCAGCAGTTCGTCGAGCGACACCTTTTGGATGCCAGCTGGCAGGGCGCTCTTGCTGGTGAGTGCAACCACCTTCATGCCGAATGCGAGGGCTATCTGAGCCACCCGACTGCCGATATTGCCAAGACCGACGATACCGAAGGTCTTGCCAGCCAGTTCGTGAAGCGGAGTGTCCCAATAGCTGAAGTCGGGATTGCTGCTCCAACGCCCCTGCCGGTTGAGGACGGCATAATGCTCGGTGCGGTTGGTGACGGTGAGCAGATGGGCAAACACCATCTGTGCCACACTCTCGGTGCTATAGGCTGGCACGTTGGTGACAATGATGCCTCGCTCGCGGGCTGCCTGGATATCGACTACGTTATACCCCGTAGCCAATACCCCGATATATTGGAGACGTGGCAGTTGGGCTATCTCCTGTCTGCCAATGACGACTTTATTGGTCAGCACCACTTCGGCATCGGCAGCTCGTGCCACCGTCTCCTCCGGGCGTGTGCGGTCATAGACCGTCAGTTGCCCTAACTGTTCCAAATCACTCCACGACAAATCGCCCGGATTTGCCGTATAACCGTCGAGTATGACTATCTTCATCTGCATTTTAAAAAAAGTTTTTGCAAATATACGAATTTCTTAGAAATAATCACTACCTTTGCGATAATTTTTAAGTTTGGGCTTAACTTTGACGAAACAATAGTAGAACAATGATTAGAAGAGCTGAAGAAAAAGACATTGAGGGGTTGATAGAACTCCTTTATCAGGTAGATGCCGTGCATCATGGCATCCGCCCGGATTTGTTCAAGGGAAACACTCCCAAATATAGTGAGCAGGACCTTAAGGCAATCCTCACTGATGAGGATAAGCCCATCTTCGTATATGATGAAGGAAAAGTGCTGGGACATGCTTTCTGTCAAGTCAGTGAGGTCAGGGGCCATCGTCTGTTGCAAGATGTTAAGACGCTCTATATTGACGACATCTGTGTAGATGAAACTGCTCGTGGCAAGCACATCGGACAGGCTTTGTATGAGTTTGTGCGTGACTATGCAAGTTCGATAGGCTGCTACAACATCACTCTGAATGTATGGGAAGGGAATGATGCTGCTTTTAGCTTCTACAAGAGCATGGGTATGCAGGTGCAAAAAACAGGCATGGAATCTATCTTGTAGGTAAAGCTGACAACCATGGAGACAAACAGTCGTTAAAAAATGCAAAAGTTTTTGTTTCGGTATAAATAATTTAATGCTAATTAAGTACCTTTGTTTCCATATTTGTTCAAGCAAAACCTAAAATAGTCGAGTGAAAAGTATTATTAAACAAATAGAATCAGTGCTTCGCGAGCAATGGGATCGAGAAGCCTTGACGGATTGGGGCAGTGAGGTGTCGTTTACGTATGGCTCTGTTGCTACGCGTATTTGCTATATGCACTTGCTCTTTGAATCGCTGGGCATCAAGCCGGGTGACAAAGTAGCTATCTGCAACAGGAACTGCAGCCACTGGGCTGTATCCATGCTGGCGGTGCTGACTTATCGGGCAGTTGCCGTGCCATTGCTGCCCGACTACAGCAAGGAACAGTTGAAAATGCTCTGTGAGCACTGTGATGCCAAATTCATGATTGCTAATCACCAGTTGGCTAATCTGTGGCCCGATGGCAAGTGTCCCATGTATATGCTGGACGTGGATGATCTGCTGGCTATGACGCCTTCGGCACAGACTGACGGAGTGGAGAGAAAAGCTTTCTCCATTTTCGCAGAGCGTTATCCGAATGGGTATCAGGCGGAGGATGTGCATTTCGAGGCAGAACAGCCCGACGACTTGATGGTGCTGAGCTACACCAGTGGCTCGACGGGTAATCCCAAGGGGGTGATGCTGCCCTGGCGCTCGCTGCAGTCGAACATGGAGTTTGCCTATCAGGCGCTGCCCTGCGAAAATGCCATGAACCTGTTTCTGATTCTTCCCATGGCCCATATGTTCGGATTCGCCTTCGACTTCCTCTATGGCATCCTGACGGGGGCGCATCTGTATATCCTGACGCGTATTCCGGCTCCGCAATTGCTGCTCAAAGCTTTTGCCGAGGTGAAACCCGACTGTTTTCTCTGTGTGCCTCTGGTGATGGAGAAAATCATCAAGGGGCGTGTGATGCCCGTGCTGGACAAACCCTACATGAAAGTGCTCACCATGATACCGGGCATCCGACAGCTGATATTCAGTAAGATTCGCAGCCAGTTGTTGAACGCACTGGGTGGGAAGGTCTATGAAGTCATCATGGGCGGTGCTGCACTCAGCAAAGATGTGGAGAAGATACTGAGCATGGTGAAATTCCCCTTCACCGTGGGTTACGGCATGACGGAGTGTGGTCCCATCATCACCTATTCAGATTGGAAGGAGCATCGGTTGGGCTCGTGCGGCAAGGCAGCAGTAAATATGGAAGTGAAGGTGCTGAGCGACGATCCGCAAAATGTGCCGGGCGAGATTGTGGCCAAGGGTGTGAACACGATGGTGGGATACTACAAGAACCCGGATGCCACAGCTGAGACCATCGACGAGGAGGGGTGGCTGCATACGGGCGATTTGGGTGTGATGGACCAGGATGGTTTCGTCTACATCCGTGGACGCAAGAAGAATATGCTGTTGGGATCAAACGGTCAGAATATCTATCCCGAGGAGGCTGAAGACCAGGTGGTGACGCATTCCATCTTCGACGAATGTGTGGTTGTGGCTCGCGACGAGAAGTTGGTGGCATTGGTCTATGTGACTGACGAGACGCTCAAGACAAAGGGCTTGCAGCGTGAGCAACTGGACTTGGACGCCATCTGCAGGGAAGTCAACCTGCATCTGCCCAAATACTGTCAGTTGTCAAAACTGGAGCAGCGTTCAGAGGAATTCGAGAAGACGCCCAAGAGGAGCATCCGCCGTTTCTTATATCATTAAAAAGCATTGCAAATGGCATTCACTCGCAATCCATATCTGATATCGAAGGCCATGAGGAATTTCCTTTGGGCCAGTATCCTCACGATGGCTTTGGCACAGCTCAACACCACCGTCGACGGCATTATCGTGAGTCATTTGGTAGCTCCTGACGCCCTTTCGGCCGTCAACCTGTATATGCCTATATCGTTGCTCATCACGTCGTTCAGCACATTGTTTGGTATCAGCGCTACCATTGTCGCTGCCAAGGCGCTGGGCGAGCGCGACAAGAATCATGTGGAGCACTTGCTGTCTACCGCATTGCTGTCGATAGTCGTTGTCGGGGTATTGATTGCTGTAGCTGGCAGACTGTTACAACAACCTATTTCAGAACTGATATGTCATGAGGAACGTTTGCGTCCCTACTTCGACAGTTATATGTCGGTGATGATGACTTTTTCAGCCATCACACTGATGTCGGCCCTGGCAAACGAGTCGGTATCCATTGACGGACATCCTGAGTTGGCCACCAAATCCATCTCGCTGACAGCTGTGTGTAACGCAGCCTTGGACCTGCTTTTCGTGGGTGTATTCAATCTCGGTATAGCTGGCTCAGCCTATGCTACCATCATTGCAACCACCATCAATATTCTTTTCTTGAGCCGCTATCTTTATGGCAAGCAATGCTCATTCCGCATCAATCCATTTTCCAAGTCGGACTGGACAAGCTTGAAGGAGAACACTATACAGGGCACTCCACTCATTATCAGTAATCTGATACTGACTGTGATGTTCCTGCTGATGAACAATATCATCCAGGATAAACAGGGGGCTGACGGCATGTTCACCTTGTCGGTATGCATCAACTTGCTGACGATAGGCATGATGTTGTCAGGTGGTGTCGGCTCAGCAACGCTCGCTATTGGAGGATTCCTGCGTGGGCAGCACGACTATATCGGTGTGCGCATACTTGTCTCCAAGGCCGTCACCTGGCTTTTTGTCGGCTTGACACTGATAGCATGCATCATCTTCCTATTCCCCGGACTCATCAGTTCGCTGTTTGGTGCCAACACGCCTGAGCTGACCCTCTATGCTGACCGGGTGCTGCGAATCTTCGCCCCGATGCTGCCATTCATCCTGCTGACACTGCTGCTCGCAAATGTTTACCAAATGCTGGGCCATATGTTTATGACAATAGCTGTTGTCATCATGTTCCCTATCACGCTCATTCCAAGCCTGCTGCTATGGCCGGAGATTGGCGGCAACGATGCCATTTGGTATGCCTTCCCCACTACGGGTGTGCTGATCATGGTGATAACCTTCCTCATCACGGAGGTGTACAAGATGAGAAAAGGAAATGTTACCCGCCTCACTTTAGTACCCATAGACACGAAAGAGGAGGAGAGTGCCTTAAACATCTCCATTCAGGCAAATATGGAGAAAGTGTCACAGACTATGGCCAGCGTTCGCCAGTATCTTGCTAATGCCGGAGTTGAGAAGGAACAGGCTCACAACATTGCCCTCTGCATTGAGGAATTGGTGCTTAATATTGTGCACCATGCAGGTCGCAATATGCAGCGTCACTATATCGACGTACATATTCATGAGCAAGGTGGACAGATGCTGGCTTCCGTAAAGGACGACGGACGTGCCTTCGACCCTGTTCACTTCGATATTGAGAAGCGCCAAGCCGGGTTGAAAATACTAAACGGACTTTGTCCGGATTTGGACTATCAGTACATGTACGGTCAGAACATGACTTTCATGAAGTGGAACAAACATTGAAATATAAAGAAAACTAAAAACCTCACAATATGAAAACTTATCCTTTATTACAATCGCAGTTAGGTGTGTTTACTGAGTGGATGGCTGATCCAACCATCACCCGATACAATCTGCCTATTTATGTGCCGTTTTCAAAGAATATTCCCTTTGACAAGTTGGAAGAGGGCATCAAGCGTCTTGTAGCACAACGCCGCGTGTTGCGGACCCGCTTCGTGCTCGATGAAGATGGAATGCCCAGGCAGTATGCTGCTGATGAAATGCCGGTCAACATTCCTCGGTTGGTCATGACAGAAGACGAAGTGCAGGCATATATGAAGGATGGGTTTGTGCGCCCTTACGACTTGTTGAGCGGCGAACCTCTGTTCCGTTTGGAGTTTGTGGAAACCCCGGAACACAACATGTTGTTGTTTGAAGTACATCATGTCATTGCTGACGGTATCACACTGGCACCCAACCTGACATTGAAGGATATGCCAGCAGCCTATAATGGCGAGAAACTGAAGGAGATAACCTATGGACTGTATGAGTATGCTGAGGATGAACAGGCAGTCATGAACTCTGAGGCGTATGAACGTGCGAAGGCTTATTATATGGAGACCTTTGCTGGTCGTGAGTTCACCACCATCTCACGTAGTGCTGCCAACCCATTGGGCAACTCCATCCACGTGGATGCCTTCATGGACTGTGATAGGGTAGATGCCTGGTGTGAGGCGAACGGTACGGCAGTCAACCTGCTGTATATGGCAGCATTCAGCTATGTGCTAGCCGAGACGAGCAGAGAAGAGGAAGTGACGTATCGCACCATTAATCACGGTCGTATGGACAAGCGACTGGTGGATGCCTATGGTATGTTTGTCAAGTCGTCTCCAGTGCTCACGGTCATTGACCGCCAGCAGAAGGTCATTGATTTCATCAAGGGATTCCGTCGTGAACTGATGTCAACCATCCGCTATGGAGCATATCCTTTCAACCACTTCTGCCGAGATTTGAAAATGAGCGGCGGTGTGGAATTCGGATTCCAGGGAGTAAAGATGCAGGAGTTTATCGAACTGGATGGTGAGAAGGCTTTTGCACATCAGATAGACCGAGGCAAATCGGCTTCCGACCTGACCTGTATCATCTATTTGCGCGATGGTAAGTACGATATCCGCTTGAGTTCGAGTGACGCGCTGAACAGCAGTGAGGACCTGCAGCGTATGGCAAAAGCTATTAAGGCCACTGCCGAGAACATGATGGCAGACCCCGAGGCCTTGATGATGAACCTGAGCATGCTCGACGACGAGGAGCGCCAGCGAGTGGAGTCCTTCCGCTTTACTGCCAAGGCTGAGGTGCCCTATCATCTGTTCTACGAACCTATTGAGAATAATGCCGTCCAGTATCCTGACCGTAAGGCTCTCGTTGCCAAGGACCGCACCTTGACCTTTGCAGAACTGAATACCGAAGCCAATAAGGTGGCTCATGCCTTGATGCGTAAAGGCGTTAAACATGGCAATCGTGTGGTATTGTTGCTGCCACGTACCAGTGCTGTCATTGTGAGCATGTTTGGTGTCAGCAAGACTGGTGCTGCCTATATCCCGTGCGACCCAGCTTATCCCGCTGACCGCATTAATCTGATTGTCAGCGACTCAGAAGCTCCCTATATCATCACTACCAAGGATCATGCTGCCGACTATCCCGCAGAAAAAGTCATTGACATTGATGATATCTACGGAGAGGAAAGTCATCCGCAGGCTGGTGACGAGCAGAACCCCAATGTGAAAGTGAGTCCTGACGACCTGGCATACCTCATCTATACGTCAGGTTCTACAGGTCGTCCCAAGGGTGTGATGCTGCGCCATGTGGGTATCACGAACTATCTGTACGACCATCCTGCCAATGTACATATTCACGGATTGATGGAGTTGGGTGTAAAGACCTTTGTGTCTATTACAACATTGTCGTTTGACATGTCGCTCAAGGAGTTTGCAGGTTCTTTATTCAACGGTATCACATCCGTTCTGGCTGACGAGCAGGAAGTGCTCGATGCAGCACTGCTCTCCGACCTAATGGACCGTACCGGTGCTGAGGCCATCAATGGAACCTGTTCACGCATCCTCAGTTATATGGAACTGCCTGCTTTCTGCAAATCGCTGTCACGCTGTAAGGCAGTGTGGTCGGGCGGTGAGAAATACCCTATGCAGTTGCTTAGCTCGCTGCAGTCCATGGGTGTTCATATCTTCAATACCTATGGTCCCACGGAGATTACTGTATCGTCGAACATTGCCGATCTGACAAAGGCCAGGAAAGTAACCGTCGGACATCCACTTCTTAACTACGAGGAATTCATTGTCGATGCTTATGGCAACCAGTTACCAGTCGGCTTTGTCGGAGAACTCTTAATCGGAGGTCCTGGTGTGGCTAAGGGCTATAACAATCTGCCTGAGATGACCGCGGAGCGCTTCGTAGAGTATCAGGGTGTCAGGGTATATCGCTCTGGCGACCTGGCTCGTTGGGAACCAGACGGTGATGTGGAGATTATCGGTCGTAATGACGGACAGGTAAAGCTGCGTGGTTTCCGCATAGAGTTGGGCGAGGTGGAAAACCTTTCTGTAAAGTTTGAAGGAATCAGTCAAACGGTATGTGATGTCAAGGAGATTGGTTCAACGCAACATCTCTGCCTGTACTATGTCTCTGCAAACGAGATTGATGAAGAGGCCCTGAGGAAGTTCATCGCTGCTTCACTGACTGAATATATGGTTCCGACGGTGTATATGCGCATTGATGCCATTCCGCTGACACCCAACGGAAAGACTAATCGCAAGGCACTGCCCCAACCAACAATCAAACTGGCAGAAATCATTGCTCCGGAAACAGAAATGGAGCAAGACATCTTTGACATTGTGGCTGAGTCGTTGCAGATGACAGACTTTGGTGTCACCAACGATTTGATAGCCTTGGGACTGTCGTCCCTTGCAGCTATGCGCTTGTCTGCCGCCATCAAGAAACGTCTGGGTATCCAGATTCTGATGAAAGATATCATGCAGCATCCTACTGTTAGGGAAATAGCATCGCTGGCTAAGGATGCCGGGCAGGTAATAGAACTGAAACCCTACGAAAAGCGCGAATGGTATCCCTTAAATGAGAGTCAACGCGGTATGTATGTTGACTGGATGATGAATCCGGATGCCTTGCAGTATAACATTCCTATTCTTTTGCATTTCAGAGACGTTGATGTGCAAAAGGTGAAGGAATCGCTGATAGCCGTGGCAACTGCCCATCCTTATATGAAAGCCCGTTTGGCAATCAAAGGTGATGATGTTGTTCAGATGCGTCAGGATGATGCCACTGTAGAGGTGAATATCGAACATCTGGATCACATGCCAGACCGCACGTGGTTCCAAAGTCGCGTAAAACCCTTCGACTTATTGAAGGAGCCACTCTATCGCTTCAATATCTTCACTTATGCTGATCATGTATTCCTGTTGCTCGACCTCCACCACATCATCAGTGACGGAAGCAGTAACTATGTCATTGCCAAGGAGATGGAGAAGGCCTATCGTGGAGAGGTGCTGACACCAGAGACTTATACCGCCTATGACCGAGCCCTGGATGAGGAGGCGCTGATAAAGTCGGAGCGCAATCAGGAGGCAGAAGACTACTTTGACGCTTTGGTCGGTGGGGTAGAGGCTACCGTCTATCCGCATTCATCGCAGACCGACGGCGAACGCAAACAGGGTGTTGTGGATGTCTATGTGACTTCCAGCGACGTTGATGCCTTCTGCAAGAAACATGCACTGCCGACAAGCAGTTTCTTCCTGACAGTGTTCCACCAGGTTCTTGAGCGTATCACACGCGAAGAGAATACATTGATATATTTTATCAGTAATGGTCGTTCGGAACTGATGCTCGACAATTTCTTCGGTGTCCTTGTCAAGACACTTCCTTCCGTATGTAGTCAGTTCAAGGGACAGATGGCTGAAGTTGTTAGCTCTCTGAATACCCAGATGCAAGAGACTATCCGCAACGACTTCTATCCGTTTACGAAAATGGTAGAGCGTCATGGTCTGAAAGCTGAGATTCTATATAACTATTTTGTTGACTTGCAGACAGAGGTCAGTCTTGGTGATCATAGAAGTGAAGAAATCTATGGCCTTGACTGGGATATGGCTAAAACCCCATTATCGATTACCATGCTGCGTGCAGACGACGGCATAGGCTACACAGCCCGTATTGAATTCGACGCAACACTTTATTGTCGCAAAGACATGGAGGTCTTGGGTAATGCCTTCAAGGCTTTTGCTGAAAGTAGTAGTATTGCAGCTGGCAATGAAATGGCGAATTGCAGTATCGTACTGCCTGAGGAATATGACCACTTGATTCAATTATCGAAGGGTGAACCAATGCCTGTTGCCCCAGACAGCACATTCGTGAGTCTGTTTACGGAGCGCGCCAAAAAAACTCCTGACGCGCCCGCTGTGGTGGATGAACAGGGCACATACAGCTACGGACAACTCGACAGCTTGTCTAATGCACTTGCCCTTAAACTGAGAGAAATGGGCGTGGGGGCTGCAGAAAGCAAGTCGCCTTTCGTCAGCATCATGTTGGGCTACGAGAAGGCATTCCTCGTGGCAGCCATTGGTATTGAGAAAGCCGGTGGAGCATATGTGCCTTTGGACTACGACTATCCTAACGACCGTCTGCTCTATATGTTGGAAGACAGTGAGAGCCAGGTGCTCATCACCAGTCACACTATCTACAACGAGAAGAATGCAGAAGGCGAATTCAATGACAAGAATACGTTCTTTATTGACGATTTCCTGGCATCTGCACCTACAGCATCTGGAGAAGTGAACTATGCACGTCCTGAGGGCCTGGCATATATGATCTACACCTCTGGATCGACAGGTAAGCCTAAAGGTGTGATGATATCCAATAGAGCCAAGTCTAATTTTGTACAGTTCATTGCCAAGGAATGGGGACACACAGAGAAGAGCCGTATCTGCTGCCACTCCAGTTTCTCGTTCGACGCTTCAATCGAAGACCTCTATCCCGTGCTCACCGTAGGCGGTACACTCTATACTGTTCCTAAGGAAGCCCGAAAGGATCTTGTCATGCTGCACGAATTCATTGTGGACAATGGTATCACTGGTGGCTGCTATACCACACAGCTGGGACAGATGCTGCTGCAGCTATATCCCGATTTGCCTGTAGATTATCTGGTGGTGGGCGGTGAGAAAATGACGGCCAACCCAGAATGCAACTGCAGACTGATTAACACCTATGGCCCGACGGAGTTTACAGTAGATTCGACCTTCTTTAACATAGAGAAAGGAAAGGAATACAAGAACATTCCTATCGGCCGTCCGCTTCATAACCTCTCGGCATTTGTTGTTGACGCAGCAGGTCTGCTGGCACCACAGGGTGTTGCCGGTGAACTTTGTATGGCTGGTCCTCAGATTGCTTCCGGCTACTGGAAGCGTGAAGATCTGACGGCAGAGAAATTCACCGATTGCCCGTTTACGGGAGGCAAGATGTATCACACCGGCGACCTGGTCCGCTACAACGCCAATGGTGACATTGAATACCTTGGACGTATCGACAACCAAGTGAAACTGCGCGGTTTCCGTATTGAACTCGGTGAGATAGAAACACTTATCGGAAAGTATGCAGGCATACAGATGGAGTCTGTTCAGGTGCGTGAGATTGGCGGTGTACAGCACCTGTGTGCCTATTATACTGCTGACAGAAATATTGACCAGAACGATTTACGTAATTTCTTGGCTCAAGAACTGACCGACTACATGGTTCCTACTGCCTATATGCAGTTGGACAAGATGCCGTTGACTCCTAATGGCAAGGTGAACACGAAGGCTTTGCCTAACCCACGTGTAGAAACAGAAGAAATGGTGGCTCCTGTTACAAAGACGGAGAAGACGCTCTTCCAATTAGCAGCCGAGATGCTGAAACATGAAAACTTCGGTGTCACCAACAATCTGATTACAATGGGGCTCACCTCGCTGACAGCTATGCGGTTTACGGTTGCAGCCTATAACCAGTTCGGAATACAGATTAGCGTGAAGGAAGTTATGCAGCATCCCTCTATTCACCAGCTTGCCGCACTGATTGACAGCAAACGGGAGGAGGAAGGATTTAACACAGAATCCGGAACTACAGAGATATGGCCACAAGGTAAGCACTACTATTATCCCATCACCGAGAACCAGCGTGGCGTATTCTTCGACTGGGAGATGAACCGCGACACCACACAGTATAACGTTCCTGACGTAATAGTAATGCAAGATGCCGATGCCTCCAAGTTGCGTGATGCTTTGGAGAAGGTAGTCAATGCGCACCCCTATTTGAAGACCCGCTTTGTACAGCATGATGGTGATGTGATGCAGATTCGCCGTGACGAGGAGCCGGTCAATATACTTATGGAGTCATTGACAGAGGAACCTGACAGTGACTTCTTCCAGAACCGTGTTCGTCCGTTCGATCTTTATAATGACCAGCTTTACAGACTGGAGATATATACTTATAATAATAAGGTGTATCTGTTTATCGATATCCATCATAGCATCTATGATGGTGCTTCTTCATTGATATTGCTCGATGATATAAAGAAGGCTTATGATGGCGAGAACATCGAGCCAGAAACCTATACCGCCTTTGAATTTGCTTTAGACGAACTGAAGCTGATGAAGTCGAAGGAATATGATGAGGCAGGGGATTATTTCAAGAAGCTAATGGGCGATGCCAACACGGTAGTCTATCCTCACTCTGTCAGGAAAGAGGAAAATGACCCAGGCATTCTTTCTGTGCATTTCAAAGGTAGCGACATTGAATCCTTCTGTCAGCAGAACGGATTAACCTTGAACAGCTATTTCTTGGCTATCACCATGCATGTCCTGCATACAGTGACTCGCGAGGACGACATTGTCATCACGACCATTAACAACGGACGTTCTGACGTAAGAATGATGAATATCATGGGTATGTTCGTCAAGACGATTCCTGTCGTTAGTTCGAGTTCCGACAGCTCCAAGAGTGTTATCGAAGTTGTCAAGCTGTTGCAGAATCAATTGCTTGAGACACAGTCCAGAGACTTCTATCCATTTACCAAAATGGTGGAGCTCTATGGCTTGCGTCCGGAGATTATGTATGTATACCAGCCCCGAGACGTCAGCGAAGATGATAACCAGGAGGACAAGATGCGCCTGCTGCTCAACCAGACGAAACTGCCGCTTGATATTCAGGTGATGCCTGAAAAGGACGGCTTTGTGTTGGAACTTCAGTATGATACTGCTTTGTATTCCAAGAAGGATATGGAGCTGTTGGCAGAAGTGATGACGAACATGGCCGAGCAGGCACCGTCAAAGCCTTCTTTGAAAGACATTCCGCTGTTGGGCGACGAGGATACGGCGAAAGTACTTCGTATGTCAACGGGTAAAAAACTTGACTACGATTGTTCTCTCACGTGGGTAGATATGTTCAAGGAGCAGGCAAAAGCACATCCCAACCAGACTGCTGTTGTCGACTCCACCAGCCAACTGACTTACCGTGAGCTTGACGAGCAGTCAGACAGTCTGGCTCACTGGTTAGTGGGTCAAGGGGTGAAGCCCGACGATTTCGTCGCCGTCAAGATGGATCGTGTAAAAGAGTTCATGGTAGCTGTACTTGCCATACAAAAGACTGGTGCTGCCTATGTACCCATTGACATAGCTTATCCGGAAGACCGCATCAGTTACATGATTGAGAACAGCGAAGCCAAAGTGTTGGTAACTGAAAAGACGCTGGAAGCCGTGAAACCTGCAGGTCCGTTCAAGAGTCTGGCTACGCCTGACAGCAGAGCCTATATGATTTATACTTCAGGCTCTACCGGTCGGCCTAAGGGTGTGGTAGTAGCACAGAGAGGATTGACGAACTTGGTTACCTGGATAAGAGACCTTGTTAAGTTGAAAGCAGGAGACAAAACCGCTATATTCGTCAGCTTCAGCTTTGATGCCTCTGTCAACGACTTGTACCCGGTTTTGACCGTTGGCGGTGAACTGCATATCTTCTCTTCTGAGATAAGGAAGGATATGGAGAGTATGTACAAGTATCTGTGTGAACACCATATTAAGGGACTGGAGTTTACGACACAGTTAGCTATGGCGATGATGCAGCAATACCAGCTGCCTATTGAATATCTCTTCGTGGGTGGTGAAAAACTGAAACCGTTCCCGAAGACTGATTATGATGTCATCAACGTCTATGGCCCGACAGAGTTTACCGACATCTCGTCATATCACGTTGTTGATCAGTCCAAGTCTGTCGAAAACATCCCGATTGGCAAACCAGTTCCCAATACGATGTCTCTCATCTTAGATTCTTATGGCCGACTGCTGCCTCAAGGATTTGAAGGAGAATTATGCCTTTCAGGTCGGCAGATGACTTACGGCTACTGGAAACAGGACAAGCTGACAGAAGAGAAATTCGTGGACTGCCCATTTGCAGAAGGCAAGATGTATCACACTGGTGATATTGTCCGCTATAATGATGAAGGCAACCTGGAATATGTGGGACGTATCGACACCCAGGTGAAATTGAACGGATTCCGCATAGAGCTGGGAGGTATAGAACACCGTGCCAGCATGTATAAGGGTATTCTTCAGGTGGCAGCCGAAGTCTCCGGAGGAAAGATATTATGTCTCTATTACACAGCAACACAGCCGATTGACGAGGAAGACCTGAAGGCTTTCCTTGGCAAGACCCTTGCCGAATATATGGTACCTTCTGTCTATATCCATCTTGATGCGATGCCGATGACCCCCAACGGCAAAGTAGATCACAAGAAGTTGCCTGCTCCTAAAGTTGATGCAGGACAGATTGTCGAAGCAGGTTCGGAGACAGAAGCCCAGTTGCTCGCTATTGCCGAAGAGCTGTTGGGAGGTACACACATCGGTGTAACCACGAACCTCATCTCTTCCGGTATGACTTCCTTGACAGCAATGCGCATGTCGGCCGTCATCAAGCAGAAGACGCAATTCTACATCCCCGTTAAGGACATCCTGTTGCATCCAACTATTCGCGAGATAGCCGGTCTGGCAGGTGCTACTCAGAATGAAGCGGCAAAGACCTACGCCAAGCAGGACTATTACCCCATCACGGAAAACCAGCGCGGTGTGTATATTGACTGGGAATTGAACCATGATGCCCTCCAATATAATATTCCAGAGGTTATGCCGATGGACGGCTATTCGGCAGAACAGGTACATGATGCGTTGATGAAAGTGATGGATGCCCATCCTTATCTGAAGGTTCATCTGGTCATGAAGGACAATGACATCATGCAGCAGCGTCGTGACGATGCTCCTGTAGTGATCAACATGTCCACACTCAGCTACGAGCCGACCAAGCCAGACTTCGAACAACGTGTGAAGCCATTCAACCTGTTGGGCGACGACCTCTATCGTCTGGAGATTATCCAGTCGCCAAGCAGATGTTTCCTCTTTATAGATATACACCATATCGTCAATGACGGTGTCTCGCGCTTGATTTTCGCACAAGATCTCAGAAATGCTCTTGCGGGCGAGGCCTTGACACCTGAAAGCAACACGTCCTTTGACTATGCATTGGATGAGAAGGAATTGCTTGAAGGAAAACAGTGTCAGGAGGCAGAGAAATACTTTGACGACATGCTGTCCGGTCAGGATTCCACTGTATATCCACACAGCACGAGCGGTACAGCCCCCAGCGGCTTAGGCAATATCGAGTTTACGGTTCCCGGCAAGGATGTCGATGAATTCTGTCATCAGACAAGTGTCACATCGCATGCCTTCTTTGCAACGATACTCAGCCAGTTGCTCCACCGTATCACCCGTGAGGAGAACGTGCTTTTTACCACCATTGACAATGGACGCTCTGATGCTAATTGGGCACAGTCCATCGGTATGTATGTGAAGACGCTGCCTGTTGCGAGCATACAGGATATGAAGGAAGCAGGTAACGTCACGATAGGCGATGCTGTTAAGCAGATGCACCAACAGCTGATGACGACACGCTCATTTAGTTTCTATCCGTTCACCACTATGGTGGAACGCCATCATATACGCCCGGAGATCATGTATGTGTATCATGGTAAGCTGTCAGTAGGAGACGCCAATAACAAGAGCGCAGAGGAACTGACACTTGACCTTGACACTGCCAAGTTGCCGCTGACAGTGACCGTTTACAGTAAGGGAGGCGATGACTATACAGTTTCGTTAGAATACGACCTTACCCTCTACTCAACTGCCGACATGAATGCCCTTGCCGGTATGATGACTGTCGCTTGTCAATCAGTCGCCACCTCCGATACGCTGGCTGATATCAGGTTAATGACAGATGCCGAGCAGAAGGCGATGGTAGCTTACAGCAAGGGCAAGGACATGGATGTAGACATCACCAAGACCTTTGCACAAGTATTCGAGGAACGTGCCAAGCTGGTTCCTGACAACATGGCTGTCGCTGACAAGGACAGCAGTCTGACCTATCAACAGTTGTCGCACTATTCCGATGTATTGGCTCATCAGCTGATAGCGGCAGGTGTACAGCCTAATGACTTCGTGTGTGTCATGTTAGATCGCTATAAGGAGTTCCCGCTCTCCGTCCTTGCTATTCACAAGGCTGGTGCAGCCTATACTCCGATGGATTTTGAATATCCCAACGAGCGTCTGCAGTACATGCTGGAGAACTCCGAGTCAAAGGTATTGATCACTACGCATGCCGTATTGGAAAGCAAGTCAGCAGAAGGCGACTTTGATACTGGCAATGCACAGGTTATCTTTATCGATGATGTTGACTTCAGCATCCCGGCAGAGCCAATCAATCTGACAACGCCTGACAACCTGGCCTACATGATTTACACCTCTGGTTCAACAGGTAAGCCGAAGGGCGCCATGCTACATCAGGCAGGATTGTGGAACTTCATCAATATCGTGATTGACATGGAACGCCTGACAGCCGACGACCGCATTGAGGGCCACCGTTCCTTCTCGTTCGATGCGCATATCGAGGATATGTATGCCATCCTGACGTTAGGCGGATCGTTCCATATCATGCCGACAGAAATCAGAAAAGACCTCGCTGCCATCCGTGAGTTCCTCATCGACCATCAGATTACCGGTGGCGGTTATTCTACAGCTATAGGTGCTCTGTTGCTGAACACCTACGACGACCTTCCTGTACGATTCATTACTGCTGGCGGTGAGAAATTGGATGGTGTTTACAGCGACCACATAGAGATCATCAATGTATATGGTCCTACCGAGTGTACTGATGATACCTCATACTACAGCATTCCGCCAAAGACGCGTGTCGAGAACATTCCAATCGGAAAACCAGTTGCAAACACATGGAACTTCATTGTGGATGCGACAGGCCATTTGGTACCTCGTGGCATGGTAGGCGAACTGTGTATTGCCGGTATTCAGGTGGGTCGCGGCTACTGGCGACTCCCAGAACGCTCGGCCCAGTCGTTTGTGGACTGTCCTTTCGTCAGTGAAGACCGCTGGGGCCGCAAGGTCAGTATGTATCACACCGGCGACCTGTGCCGATACAATGAGCAGGGCGACCTGGAGTACATGGGACGTATCGACTTCCAGGTGAAGCTGCGCGGCTTCCGTATCGAGTTGGGAGAGATTGAGAGCAAGGTACTTCAGGTCGAAGGTGTCAAGCAGGCCGCAGCAGAGGTCAGGAAGGTGAATAATGTAGACCACCTGTTGCTATACTACACCTTGGACAACGATTCAACCTTGACAGATGACGACATCCGCCATGTATTGGAAACATCGTCACTTGCCGATTACATGGTGCCCGACACCTATATGCAACTTGAGGAGATGCCGATGACTCCCAACGGAAAAGTGAACCGCAAGGCACTTCCACTGCCCGTCATCCGCAGGACGTCAGAATATGTCGAGCCCGAGACAGAGACCGAGCGTATTGTTGCGCAAGCCATGCAGGAGGTGCTGGGTGTCAAACAGGATATCGGTGCGCTCGACAACTTCTTCACCTGGGGAGGCGACTCCATCAAGAGTATCCGACTGGTGAGCCTGCTGCGTAGCGAGGGCATCACCGTACAGGTAGCCGACATCATGAAGCTGAAGACCGTCAGGGAGATAGCTGCTGTATGTTCGAATGGCATTGTAACGATAAATCAGGAGGCCTGGTCGGGCAAGGTGCCTCAGACGGCTATCACCCGCTTCTTCTTCGACCTAAAGTTGCCGAAACCGTATCATTACAACCAGACGTTCTTTATCAAGGCGTCACAACGTGTGCAGCCCGAGGCGTTGAAGGAAACTATTGCCGCCCTGGTGAACCATCACGACATGTTGCGTGCCATCGTACTCGACAGCCAGTTGACAGTGAGAAATCTTGACGAGCCCAATCTCTACGGCTGGGAGCAGATGGACTTCACGCAGGATGCCGATTACAAGAATAATATAGAAAAGGCTTGCCGACTGCACCAGAAGTCTGTCAACCTGGGCACCGGACCGCTGTTCAAGGTTGTCCTGTTCAATACCCCCGAATACGACGCCATCCTGATGGTATGCCATCACCTTGTTGTTGACGGTGTCTCATGGCGTGTATTGCTGGAGGACCTGAATACGGCCTATGGCCAGGTGTCCGAGGGCAATCCTATTGTACTGCCAGCCAAGACCCACTCGTTCAAGGAGTATGCCGAGACGCTGCAGGCCTATGCACACAGCTACGAGCTCAGTCTCGAGAAACCCTACTGGAACAGTGTCCAGGAGAAACTGCTGCAATTGCCTTCCAGCAACGACAAGGACAGCAGTCGTATGATGAACAATATAAGAGGTACGCTTGACGAGCAGACGACCCATAGCATCATGACGACGGCAGGCGATGCATACCATGCAGACATCAATGACCTTTTGATGACGGCACTGGGCAGAAGTTATTATAGACTGACAGGAAATTCCTCTGTATCCGTACAGTTCGAGGGTCACGGCCGCGAGTATATCGGCTCTGAAACCTTGATGACAGACCGCACTGTGGGCTGGTTTACATCCATCTATCCTGTTGTGCTGGAGCATCTGGACGGCGACATGAGAAGCTGCCTGCGCCATACCAAGGAGACGATGCACCGCATACCGAACAAGGGAGTGGGGTACAACGTCCTTCGGTTCCTGTCGTCAGAAAAGCCCATCTACAATACAGAGCAGTGCGCCCTGATAGGCTTCAACTACCTGGGCGAGATGACGGAACAGTCAAACGACGGTCATAAGCTGTTTATGGTTATGACTGAAATATCTTCAGGCGACGATATCTCTCCGAAGAACGTATTCGGTCCCGACTTCAACATCAACTGTTCTGTGATTGACGGAAAGTTGGAGGCCACTATGGCATACAACACAGCGTTGTACACTGAGGAACAGGCCAGTCAGCTGCTGGACGGCATGATGGAATCGCTGCGCGAAATCACCAGCCACACAGCAGGAATGGAGGATGCCGAGGTTACAGCCACTGACCTTGGCGAGTATGAATGGACTGACGAGGAGTTCCAGAGTGTTTACAATCACTTTATTCAGCTGGGTACTCCACTGCAGCGCATCTATCCGCTCAGCCCGATGCAGGAGGGTATCGCGTTGAAGTTCATGTTGGAACCCACATCACTGGCCTATCGCCTCGTTATGCGGATGTCGCTAGACATCCTGCCTACGGAGGAACAGCTGCGCTATGCGCTCGACCAGTTGGGAGCCAAGCACGAAGTGCTGCGCACCAGCATTATCTACCGTGGTGTGGAACAGTACCGTCAGGCCATCGTTAACAGACCGCTTGAACTGGAGATGAGGGATGTGACAGCATCCGAGAACAAGGACACCGCCATGGTAGCCCTGTACCGTGCAGAGCAACAGCGCGGCTTCGACATGCAAGACCAGTCGCTGTTCCGTATTGTCTGCGTGAAAACATCAGATACAACCAGCGAGATACTGCTGGCTGTCCACCATATCATCGTTGACGGATGGTGTATCGGCCTGTATATGAGCGACCTTATCGCCAACCTGACCGATGCCGTCCAGGGCAACATGAAACCGATAGGACAGTATCCGGCAGGACGCTATGAGAAGTTCATCAGGGAACTGGCGAAGAAAGACACCGAAAAGGGCCTGGCTTATTGGAAGGGCCTCTTGGACGGTTATGTGACGAAAGCCGTGATACCGTCTTCCGGCATTGTTCCTGAGTCAGAGCGCGCAGTCGACAATGTCTGCAGGCTCACCATCAGCGGAAGCGAGATGACAGCACTGAAGGCCTTGACGACCAGCGCCCAGGCAACCGTCAACACACTCGTGGAACTGGCATGGGGAATGGTTCTCCAAATATATAACCGTCAGGACGACGTGGTGTTCGTGAAGGTTGTCTCTGGCCGTAACAATGCCTCCCAGGGCGTAGAGGACGTAGTAGGCCTCTTCATCAACTCCGTTCCTGTCCGTGTTCGTATTCCGAAGGGCACTACCGTGATTCAGGCCCTGCAGCTGCTCCAGCAGCAGGCCGCCGAGAGTAACGAGTGGGACTTCTGCCCGCTGTCAGCCATCCAGCAGCAGTCCGACTTAGGTGCCGACCTGTTCCAGTCTATTGTCGCCTTCGAGAACTATGATTCCGGCGTGGACATGAGCAACACTTCTGCACCATTCCATGCGAAGATGCTATACTCAAAGGAAGAGTCCATTAACGACTTGACGATAACCGCCTATACCGAGGGCGACAGTGAACTGGTTGTCAACCTGGAGTTCGACCCGATGAAGTATCGTACGACGGAAATCGAGAAGGTCAAGAACGTGATGAAGCACTTGCTGCGGAGTATGGCTCTCAGCCCGGAGGCAGATATCAGCACGCTGCCCGCTCTGAGTGAGAAGGATTGCCTTAAACTGGCGAAGTTGGGACTTGGCGAGACGCTGAACTACGACACAACGCAGACCTTGGTAGATCTGTTTACGGAACAGGCTCGGAAGACCCCCGACAACACGTGTATCGTGTTCCAGGACAAGAGGCTTACCTTCCGCGAGGTGGATGCCGTTACCGACCGCCTGGCCATACTGCTCCAGAAGGAATATCATGTTCATCCCGAGATGGCAGTGGGTGTCATGATAGAGCGTTCCGAGCTGATGCTTCTTTATCCGATGGCTATCATGAAGGCAGGAGCAGCCTATATGCCACTCGACTTCCACTTCCCGTCAGACCGTCTGGCGTTCATGTGCAAGGATGCCGGCGTGAAACTGATTCTGTCGGAAGGCAACCGTGTAGCCGAGGCAATGCCTGACTATAAAGGAAAGGTCGTCACCAGCGACGTCTTCGAGCATTTGGACGAGGTAAAGGGCAAGTTGAACTCGAAGCTCAAGGCCCGTCCCGAGAATATGTTCGTCATCCTCTATACCTCTGGTTCTACGGGTACACCGAAGGGTGTGGTATTGGAACATCGTAACATCGTCAACTTCTGCCACTGGTACGTGAAGGAGTTCGACGTAACGGCAGAAGACCGCGCTGTGGCTTATGCTAACTTCGGATTTGATGCCCACATGATGGATATCTATCCTGTTACTTCGGTAGGTGGAAGTGTCTATATCATCCCT
>JAEEGJ010011497.1_pt1 | contig 22436 bp, 22 predicted proteins | sample 8958761 | NCBI WGS metagenome assembly JAEEGJ01 (sample SAMN16246546, study PRJNA631951) | gut metagenome | biome: gut microbiome; feature: rumen; material: RS-attached | host: Bos | place: Iran: Karaj | collected 2018-10 | reverse complement strand
ACGACCTCACCCACCTCATACTTCCTGAAATCAGCATACCACTCTTCGCCGATAGCATCACGAGCAACATAAACCTGGATGTTTCCAAGCTTATCCTGAACGTTACAGAATGATGCTTTACCCATAACACGCTTTGACATCATACGTCCCGCGATGCTTACATGGATGGGGTTGGCGTCCATAATGGCACGTTTTTCGTTGTAATCATTCTTCTTTGCTTCTTTTGCAGCTTCTTCGTCAAGGCCGTCAACATTGAGTTCGGCTCTTCCTGCAAGGAGCTTTTCTTCAAGAGCTGTGTATTCGCTCTTAGCCTCTGTAGAATGATGAGTCTGATTGTATTTTGTGATCACAAAAGGATCTTTGCCTGCTTCCTGAAGTGCGGCGAGTTTTTCTCTGCGGACTTTTAAAAGCTGGTTAATATCCTGTGATGCCTGATTTTCATTTGTGTTTGTATTGTTATCTGCCACGGTATATCTCCCAAATTTAAATTACTTCTTTGAACTCTTTTCTTTTACGATCTCAAGAACCTTGTACTTAAGCTCTCCGCAAGGTGCTTCAACTGTAATAGTATCGTTCTTCTTGGCACCGATCAAAGCTCTTCCTAAAGGTGATTCGTCGGAAATACTTCCTTCGAGACACTTAGCTTCGGATGCACCTACGATTCTGTATACGAGCTCTTCCTTTAATTCCTTGTCAAGGATCTTGACTGTAGAACCAAACTTAACTCTCTTGTCGTCTGTTCCGTCGTTATCAACAACTTCTACGTTCTTTAAGAGTTTTTCGAGTTCTTCGATTCTTGCTTCTACGTTTCTCTGCTCATCCTTGGCAGCGTCGTATTCTGCGTTTTCGGATAAGTCGCCCTGTGCTCTTGCTTCTTTTAACTTCTGAGCAATCTCTTCACGCTTGGTGACTTTTAAATAATGTAATTCCTCTTCGTATTTTTCAAGACCTTCACGGGTCAAGAGGTTCTTTTTTTCTTCTGCCATGGCTAATCTCCTTTTATACTAATTATGCAATGGTCAAACTACTGCAAATTCATATTATACCTTATAGTTGTAAAACGTGTCAACCGAGGTTATTTCATTTCCCTGATAGCGTTCACTTTGGCAACAAATTCATCTATCGTCTGCGTAAAATTGATCTCTCTCCTGAATGCCGCCGAGTTCTTAAGACCAGCCGTATAAAAGGCTGCGTGGGTCCTCATCTCTCGTAAAGCCCTGTACTCATCCTTGGCGATGACCAAAAGATCGAGGTGGTCTAATATCATATCCGCTATCTCGTCTTTGTTTGGTTTGTATTCCTGACCTTCGGACAGGCTTTTAAAGATCCAGGGATTTCCTCTTGCCGCACGGCCTACCATAATGCCGTCTGCTTTGGTCTCTTTTTTCATCCGATCGGAACTCTCGATGTCTTTTACGTCGCCGCTTCCCATTACCGGGATCGGGATGCTTTCTTTGACCTGTCTTATGATATCCCAGTCTGCCGTTCCTTCGTAGAAATGATTTCTGGTACGTCCGTGGACCGCTACAGCGCTCGCTCCGCTCTCGTAAGCGATACGTGCGACTTCCACTGCATTGATGTGCTCATCGTCGAATCCTGAGCGAATCTTGACGGTTACGGGCTTGCTTGATACCTTAACAAGTGCCTCGACTATCTTTCCGATAAGGACGGGATCTTTCATAAGGGCACTGCCTTCGCCGTTTTCGACGATCTTTTTTACGGGGCAGCCCATGTTCACATCGAGTATGTCGAAAGGATACTCATCTATCATCTTTGCTGCCTCAGCCATAATGTCCGGTTCTTTTCCGAAAAGCTGAAGTGATACCGTGCTCTCGTCGGGGTGGATGTTTAACATCTCGAAGGTCTTTACGTTTTTATACGTTATGGCCATCGCGGATATCATTTCCATGCAGACCATACCCGCACCCATTTTGGAGCAAATAAGACGAAAAGGCAGGTCTGTAAAACCTGCCATCGGAGCCAATATATATTCGTTTTTTAAACTAACGTTTCCTATCTGCATCGTCTAAATTATTTGGCAATGACGTTTATTACCGTTTCGCCTCCGGTAAATTCATGGTTGCTTCCCCATGCCGTTACGTAGATCTTAAGCTTGCCCGTGCCTTCAGAGATCGTGATCTGATGACGGGATTCATCGTCGGGGCCAAGGCCTCTCGTATCGGGGGAGCCGTTTGTTTCGGTACTCTCTACCCATTCCGCACCGAGAAGATATCCTTTTACATTGTCGGATGTTTCAACGATATCGGAAAGATAGATTGTGTCGCCTTCATATACGGTAACATTCTGTTTCATGATGATACGAGGTGTGTTTGCTTTGTAGATCATTACGGAAAGTCCGGAAGATATTACAGCAACTGCCGCGATACCGCATATTATAGAAATTATTATTACTATGGTTTTTATTGTCTTTTTCTGTTTATCCATATAGCCTATTTTCTCACATTCTTCTCGTAAATTAGTCTCAGTCCGTGCATGGTAAGATTTCGGTCATAAACCTGAATCATATCCGTTTCATCGCTTACGATGCTTCCGAGTCCGCCGGTCGCTACGACTTTCAAGTCCTCAAGTCCCGACTCCTCTTTGACCTTTTTGATGATGTACTCGGTCTGTCCGATCTGTCCGTACACAAGGCCTGCCTGCATTGAAGAGATCGTCTCCTGAGCAAGGATCGAAGCGGGTTTCTTGATCTCGATCTCGGGAAGTTTTGCCGTATCTTCCCAGAGTGCCTTAGCGGAGATCCTGATACCGGGTGCCGTGATACCTGCGGCAAATTCGCCGTCCTTTGTAACAAGGTCGTATGTTGTAGCCGTTCCGAAATCAAGTACGAGAACGGGTCCTCCGTAGATATCGTATGCGGCTACAGCATCAACGATTCTGTCCGCACCTATTTCCTTGGGAGCTTCGGTGATGATCTTGATGCCTGTCTTGATGCCGGGGCCTACGATGAGCGGAGTTCTCTTTAAATATCTTTCCATCGCATTGACAAGCGAATGCATGACGTTCGGAACTACGGATGCGATGATGCAGCCGTCGATATCGTCAAGATTTATATTGTTGTGCTCGAGCAACTCGCAGATAATGGCGCCGAACTCGTCCGATGTTCTGGACATCTTTGACATTATTTTGAATTTAACGAGCAGTTCCTCGCCTTCGTATACACCGAAGTTGATGTTTGTATTGCCTACGTCGCATACTAGTAACATAATAACACCTCATCAGTCAGCTTCGCTGACAGCTTCCCCTCAAGGGGAAGCCTTTTTTCATTATTCTTCTCTTTCGCCACCGACTTCCGGCTCGGTCGGTTCGCATACAGCGGTCCACCGGACCGCGCTCACCCTCAAGGAGAAGGCTCGGTCGGCTATTCTTCTCTTTCGCCACCGACTTCCGCGAGGATCTTCGCGGGGTCTTCTTTTAAGATAAATACTCTGTAGTAAAGTCCGAGGGCCTCGAAGAGTTCGCGTTTGTTTTTCTGAACTTCTTTTACAAGAAGGCCTGCACTGACTTCGTCATAATAGAAATCGTTTTCATCCGAATCGGTCTGGATGATCGGGGCGCCTTCGTCATCGAAAGCGATTAAGAAAATGCCGCCGACTTCCTCGGTAAAGAGAACACACATAATGTGCAGATCTTCTTTTATGGATTCAGGGATCTTATCGAATTCCTTGTTGAAATAATATTTTTTCTCATAAGCGTTCGAGCCGCAGAGAACAACTTTATTATACAATTCTTTCTTTGCCATTATACACCTTTATTCATTCTCAAACGCACCGAGTGTTGCTGCCATAACGGCTTTGATCGTGTGCATTCTGTTTTCGGCTTCATCGAATACTCTTGAGTAGGAAGATTCGAATACTTCGTCGGTAACTTCCATCTCTTCGAGTCCGAACTTCTCGCCGATCTCTTTTCCGATCTTTGTCTTAAGATCATGGTAGGAAGGAAGGCAGTGAAGGAAGATCGCTTTTTCGCCTGCGTTCTTCATGACATCCATCGTTACTCTGTAAGGAGTGAGGTCTTCGATACGCTCTTTCCATACTTCGTCGGGCTCGCCCATCGATACCCATACGTCGGTACAGATGATGTCTGCGCCTTTGGTACCTTCTTCAACGTTTTCTGTCAAAGTAATGCTTCCGCCCGATAACTTGCAGAACTCTTCGCATTCAGCCACAAGTTCTTTTGAAGGGAAATACTTCTTGGGTGCACATGCAGTAAAGTGCATACCCATCTTTGAGCAGGCGATCATATAGGAGTTACCCATATTGTATCTTGCATCGCCCATGTATGTAAGTTTCTTTCCTTCAAGGCCGCCCAAATGCTCTCTGATGGTGAGCATATCGGCAAGCATCTGTGTGGGATGATACTCATTGGTAAGACCGTTCCAGATGGGAACATCGGAATACTTTGCGAGTTCTTCGACGATCGACTGCTCAAATCCGCGGTATTCGATACCGTCGTAGATCCTTGAAAGTACTCTTGCTGTATCGGCGATGCTTTCCTTTTTGCCGATCTGTGAACATGAAGGATCAAGATATGTCGCATGCATACCGAGATCGAAAGCGCCTACTTCGAAAGAACATCTGGTTCTTGTACTCGTCTTTTCAAAGATAAGAACAACGTTTTTTCCCTTAAGTTCGTCCATGGGGATACCGTTTTTCTTCTTATATTTTAACTTGGCAGAAAGGTCGAGCATGTACTCGATCTCTTCCTTGGTAAAATCCTTTAATGTAAGGAAATCCCTTCCTTTTAAGCTGATACCCATTTAGTGTTCCTCCAATAAGATAAAAATAACTACAAAAGCCATATGATCATTCATATGGCTTAATTGCATATTTATTGTAATACACCTAAGGCTAAATGAAGCCTTTAATAGAATACGTGAGCTCCGATAACAATGCCGCTTTCACCCGAGCCTGCTCTGTGGAAATTCTTTGCATCTCCGACAGTAGTAGCTCCTTCGAGTGCTTCTTTTGCAGCCTGCATGCATTCGGCGTTGACACCGTTCGCAAGGACAACATCAAGTGTACCGTTGCTTGCGGGACCGAACTGACCGGGTGCATAGATGACTTCTCTGATCGTGTTGGGATATCTGTCGGACTTAACTCTGTTAAGAACTACAGCACCGACTGCGAGCTTACCGTCATAGCACTGGTTGCCGGCTTCTGCCTGAATGATGGCACCAAGAAGAGTAGTATCGTCTGCATTAGCTGAGTACGCACCCTGGTTAGCTGTAAGCTTAGCTTTTTCCAAAGCTGCGATAGCTTCTCTCGCTTTGATCTCTTCCATTGTTTCGCCGTCTTCGATGAAGAATTCTACATCTACGTATTCGGCTGAAACGTATCTTACTGCGCCTTTATAATCTACTTCTACCCAGTCTTCGAGTTCGTCAAGAACGGTCCATTCGGAATTGATCTCGAAAAGTCCGTCTGTCTCTGCCTCTGTGCTGGGTCCTTTTCTGATTCGAAGACACTCTACGTTAACGCGAGCGATCTTGTCACAGACCTGTTCGGCATAATCTCTTGCATCTTCTCCGAAGTAAAGGAAGTCGTTTCTTACCCATCCTACGAGTTCGCCGGATTCGATCTTTGTCCAGCCGTCTCCGCGCTCAAGGATCGTTCCGCCGCATTTGTTGTAGAGCATACCTACAACTTCACAGTCAGTGTTTGCTTCAGCTCTGACATTTACGGAATTCTGAACGTTCGCCATAACGAAGTTCACATCTTCCTCTTCGGGTTCCTCTACGACTTCTTCGGCGTCTTTCTGTGCCTTCTCGATAACCTCGACATAAATGTCTTTCTCGGTTACTCCGGCTGCGCCGCCGTCAAGCGAAAACGAATCGAGTTCAACCTCGGGAACGTTTAAGCTTACTCCTCTGTCTGCGGTGTCACTTATCTTAAAAGGTGACGCCCCGATGCTCATTATTGATAATACTGATGCGCAAGTTAAAGCAGTTATGCGCACTTTAAAATTTCCTAACATAAAATAACCAATTTTGTAATCTGTATCTCTCGACTTAAGTTACCAACTACACTCTTAAAATCTTAAAACCATGGATGTCCAAAATGTTGCTTAGGTGAAATCTTATCAAAAAAATTTGAATATGTCAAATTTACGCCCTGTTTGTCCGTATTTCTGACACGCTTTTATCCATTTTATACCAGTTCTATGCCTGCGATTATCTGCCCTTTTTTATCCCTCCAGTACTGTCCGTCGGAGATGATGTAATCCTCGCCTCCAAGTACTGCATTGCAGAAATCCTTGGCATCTTTTAAGCGTCTCTTAAAGGCCATTCCGCCGCCGAAAAGCTTTGTTGAATGGGTGTCGGAGCCCGCTGTTATGGGCTTTTGGTTATCAAGTGCGAGCTTTATCGCCGCATCGTTCCACTCGGCCACATTGTGGCTTACGGATAAAGGACTCGAATGAGTCGCATTGTATGCTTCGATCGCATCTGCATACTGCGGGAAGCATCTTACCTCGGGAATATAAGGTTCGACTCTGTAAGGGTGAGCCTGTGAGACCATTCCGCCCGCTTTTTTTATGATCGAATACTGTTCTTCGATGGTGCAGGTCCTGAGTTCGGGTATGTTAATAAAGTCTTCGGGTGTGAGACCGTAGATCAGAAACTCGGTTCCCTGGAATCCCGTTTCCATTCCGAAAAATACATCGAGATCGTTCTCATCGCCGTATCTTTTCGCATCCTGATAACCCGTTGCATATGTTTCCATCCATTCTTTCCAGGGAAGTTCCCTGCTGACACATGTATTGCCGCCCCAGTTGTGATCCGTGATGAAAACTCCGGTATATCCGAATTTCTTACAGGCTCTCGCCATATCGTATCCGGTATTGTTTCCGCACGCACTGCCCTGATTGGTGTGCATGTGTGTCTCATAAAAGAAAGGATAATCTTCCCGCAAATTGATCTTCATGTTAATCCCTTAGTCCTGCCCCTCTACCTTAAAGTTACTTAATTTATACGCCACGAAAAATCCGCCCACAAAACAGGCGATCGATACCAAAACCCCTACAAGAGTGTATTCTGCAAAGATGGGGAATATCATTAACGTGGACGAAACCACTATACCTATAACCGCATGAAACGATTCGGAATAATGCTTTTTGAATATATACTCAACGATCCTTGCAAGTGCTGCTGCCGTAAGGAGCATTCCGATTACCCACGGAATGACGACCTCAAGCTTAAAGCCCGCAAGGCCCGCATTGAACGATTCGTAAATGCCAAGACTCATCATGATCGACGAACTCGTAAGTCCGGGAATGATGATGCTTAAGCCCCACATGAATCCCGAGAAAAGGTACCACCAGATATTCGGCGTGATGTTTGCGGACGGCAAAAGTGCCACTGTTAAAAGCATCGTGAACATTACCACAAATGCCACACCCATCGATACGAAGGAACTTACGCTTCTTCCTTTTTTACCCGCTTCCTTATATAAAGAAGGGATGTTTCCGAAGATCATTCCGATGAATGTCCAGAGGGTAAAGACTTCGAATCTTGCATACATGAATTTTATGAGATTGGATATGGCGAAAAATCCGAGTGCCCATCCGATACCTATAAAAATGTATATCTTCCAGTGCTTTTTGATCGCTCTGACGGGGTGTGAGAAAAGTTCCATGATAAGCGGATACATTCCAAGCACCACGCATAAAACACCGCCTGAAAATCCGGGTAAGATAGCGCCGGCTCCGACCGCGATACCGCAGACAAGATCGATGATGATCTTCTGGATCCTGCTTCGCTCTTTCTTTTCGGGCTCTTCTTTTATTTTTATATTTTCTTCTGTTTCCATTTTAATTACCGTATAGGAACACGTATATTACTCCATGCTCTTTACGATCTTTACGATTCGGCTCGTACCGAGTCTGTCGGCACCAAGCTTAATAAAGTCCTCGGCATCTTCGAGGGAAGCGATTCCGCCCGCCGCTTTGATCTTTACCGGAGCTTTGATGTACTTCGCAAAAAGAGCTACGTCTTCCTTTGTGGCACCGCCTTTTGAGAATCCCGTGGATGTCTTGATAAAGTCGGCACCGGATTCGTTGACGATCTCACACATCTTAATTTTTTCTTCATCCGTCAAAAGACATGTCTCTATTATTACTTTAAGCACCTTATCTCCGCATGCGGTCTTGACGGATTTGATGTCTTTTAATACCGCATCGTAGTTCTTGTCTTTGAGCGCTCCCACGTGGATGACCATATCGATCTCGTCGGCGCCGTTTGCGATGGCTTCCTCAGCCTCGATGCATTTAACGGCGGTCGTCGAGTAACCGTTCGGAAATCCGATTACCGTGCAGACTTTTACGGGAGAAAGCTTGCGCTCGGCAGCTTCTTCCTTTATATATTCGCTTGCTTTTTTAACATATGCTGCGGGAATGCAGACCGAAGCCGTCTGATATTTTACGGCATCGTCGCAGATCGTTTTGATCTGATCCCAGGTTGCATCGACCGCAAGAAGCGTGTGGTCGACTTTTGAAAGGATGTCTTTTAATTCCATTTTTTCCACCTCATCCGGCACTTCGTGCCACCTTCCCCTCGAGGGGAAGGCTATTTTTATTCTGTGAACAGAGCAAATAAATCTTCGTATGTTTCTCTTCTTCTGATGAGCTTGTCTGTGCCTTCTTTTGTGATGAGTACTTCTGCGGCACGGGGACGGGTGTTGTAGCTTGAGCTCATTGAGTAGCCGTAAGCACCTGCGTCGAGTACGCATACGAGGTCGCCTGTTTCGATGTGAGCAAGAGGTCTTTCCTTACAAAGCAAGTCTCCGGATTCACAGATGTTACCGGATACGCTTATCTCTTCGAGGTTGTCTCTGCTTACTGCCTTGCCGTCGTGGAGAACTTCGATCTCATGATATGAATCGTAAAGTGTGGGACGTGCAAGAACGTTCATACCGATATCGGTACCTGCATACTTTTTGCCTGCGTTCTGCTTTGTTGCATGCACTCTTCCTAAAATTACACCGCCTTCTGCAACGCAGTATCTTCCGGGTTCGCTCTTAAATAAAGGAAGATTGTCTTTGTGCTTTTCTGCGTAAGCATCAAGGAGTGCTGTAAATCTTTCTGTAAATGAAGCCATGTCAAACTTTGCTTCATCGTCGAGTTTATGATAAGGAATACCGTATCCGCCGCCGAAATCGATATACTCGAGGGAATCGAACTTCTCTGCGATACGAAGGAAGTTCTCAACTGCCTGAAGGAAAGGTTCGGGATCAAGATACTGTGAACCAACGTGCTGGTTGATCTCAGCGATCGTTAAGTTGTATTTCTTTGCTATCTCAAAGATCTTGTCTACATCTTCTTCTGCAACACCGAATTTTGTCTTCTTGCCTGCTGTTACAACCTTCTCATGATGGCCTGCGCCTACGCCGGGGTTGATTCTTACAGAACATTTTCCGCCGGGATTGAGCTGTCCGAAGAGGTCTAACTGATCAAGGCTGTCGAGGCTTACCATGATGTCATTGTCGATCGCAAACTGAAGCTCTGACTTGTCAACGTTGTTGGGTACGAAGAAAATTCTGTCTGAAGGGAAACCTGCTTTGATAAGAAGTCTCATCTCGCCTTCCGACATAGCGTCTGCATTAAGGCCTTCTTCAAGTGCCATCTTTAATATGGAAAGATTGCTGTTAGCCTTCATGGAGTAGTTGGCACGGTAAGGATACTTTGTGATAACGTTTGCAACCGCTCTCATGTGCTCTCTGATGTTTTCTTCGTTATATACATATACGGGTGTGCCGTACTTTTTAGCTATTTCCTCGGGGTTGATCCCTTTAAAAAAGTTGCTTTCTTCGATGTAAGATCTCATATTTTTTTCTCCGTTCTAAAAAATTTCCTTATCTATTATAACATCCTTGGCAAGAGGCCACGATCTTTTATGATTCTTTTCCTTTTTTCTCCGCTACCAGGTAAGGGATATCGGTGCATAAATGAAGTATCAAACCTACTCCGTCCCACAAAACAGCCAGTACCTCGCCGACGATAACTATTATCAGCAAGACTTTCCAAAAGCCCTCGAGAATATCTATCTCCGTAAACGAAAAGGCCGCAAACCCGCAAAGTGCAGCCCCGAAGGCTACTGAGAAAGTATTGATCAGTGCAAATATCAATCCCATGCTTCGTTTCTTTGATATGAAAAGCATTATGATGCTCACGATACTGCCGGCCATTGCCACAAGCAGAAGGATCAAAAACGGAACAACGATTATCATCACGATCCCGACTACTATTCCAATAACAAAAAGTCCGATAAGGTCATTATGGTCGATCCCGTTCCACGGGGTAGAACACATAACCAATAAATATAAGTATAATCCGATCGCCCCAATACCCAGGGTGAGTAAAACGACATTGTATATCATCTGATATGCGTTTAATGCTATGCTGTTTATTTTCCTAAATGTATTCATCCTTTTCTTCCTCTTTTAATCCCATGGTGTCAACCGCTACCGTAAGTGCCGCCAGAGGAACGTTAATTAACATTGTGATGACGGGAATTGCATAGAAGAGTCTTATAGCCGCACTCATGATATATATGATTCCGTACGGATCGACCATGATGAAATTCCTTATTATAAATCTGACAGCTGTCACTCCCGCTAAGATAAGCAGCGCACTTAAATATATAAAGAGAAGATTTAATACTGAGAATGTAAATTTTCTTTTTTTCTTTTTTGCAATCAGTCTTATAACCGCGAAAACTACCGCGATTGCTGAGATAATGCCCAAAATAATAATGGGAAGAAAAACAAATAGACCCGAACCCGCTATAACAGGTGCGCTGAGAGCTAAGGTAATGTCGCTTGCAGGAGAGCTTCCGGAGCCAAGTTTTCCCATTTCAAAGACACCGGCAAGAATTCCTCCGGCTCCGATCAGGATAAGGAGAAGGCTTACCAAAAGCTGAAATATATTGTTTGCAAAAAAGAGGATTTCTCTTATCTTTTTCATGTTTTTTCCTTTAAATTATTTTTCAATACCTGTAAAGAGAGCCGTCTTCCGGTTAATCATCTCATCCGTTTTTTCGAGATACAAATCGATGTCTTTTACATTGTCGCAGCGTTCTATCAGTCCGTTATTATGGACATGTTTGGATACGCTGCCCGCACCGATCGCAACGATCGACTGTATTTCTTCCATAATAAGTATGTTGTAAAGGCCTTCTTTGCCGGGTGTCGAATAGCCTGTATTTTCAAGGTTTCCGGCCATCTGCTTCTGGCGGTAGAGGTAGTAGGGTTTAAGGCCTAACTTCTTTGCACCCTCTGCACAGATACGCATCGCTTCCTCGTAATCCATCGTGATCTTAAGCTCATTTTCATCCATCCATCTCTTAAGTCTGGATGCACGTTTAATAGCAAGCGAATGAACTGTGAGAGAGTCCGGTTTGAGTTTGACGAGTTCGTCTATCGTGTGACGGACATCCTCGATGGTCTCTCCCGGAAGGCCTATGATGATGTCGGTGTTGATGTTTTCAAAGCCTTCGTCCCTTACCATTTTAAAGGCTTCCACAAACTGTTCGACAGTGTGGTTTCTTCCGATGAGTTTAAGTGTTTCGTCACTCATTGTCTGCGGATTTACCGAGATCCTGTTGATCGGATACTTCTTTATCACATCGAGTTTTTCCTTGGTGATACTGTCCGCTCTGCCCGCTTCTATCGTAAATTCCCTGACATTTTCAAAAGGAAGGATGCTTGTGATATATCCCAATAATTCGTCGAGTTCTTCGGGACTTAATGTCGTCGGAGTACCGCCTCCGATGTATATCGTATCGAGAGCGCTGTCCTTCATATTGGACGCAGTCCATTCGAGTTCCTTTTTTACAGCCTTAAGGTAATCGCCGATCTTGTTCTTATATTTGAAGATCGGATTGGATGTAAACGAGCAGTAAAGACATGTGGAAGGGCAGAACGGGATGCCGACATAAACGCTGTATCCGTCGGTCTCGTGGAGCCTTGACATGATGTCGATCTCACGCTTTGCGATGTCGATTCCGAGTTCCAGCTTTTCGCCTCGGAGTCTCCTTTCATTGTATGCACGTTTGAAAACGTTCTCTTTTATTGATATATATTTTTCATCTTCGTCCGGGGACTGAGCGAGTGCCAGCGGCTCTTCGCCTTCTTTTTTGCATTCTTCTTCGAAAATAGTTCTTATAAGTTTGGTCGGTCTTATACCCGTTAAGTTACCCCAGGGAAGTTCTTTGCCTGTTGCTTTTGAGAGGAAATCGTAGAGTTTAAGGCCGAATTCTTTTTTTGCATCGTCCTTTTCTTTAGAGGAGATCTCGAATTGCGACTCTTCTTTTATGTCCTCGAAATCAAGTGAGATACGCACATTCGCACCATCTTCGTCGATAGAGAAAATGCCGTCACATTCGGAATTGTCATCCGCTGCCGTTACGACTTCCGTTCCCGGAAAGAAGGAAGTAAGCAGTGCATAGACATCGTATTCACGTTCGCTTTTATTTATTTTAACTTTGATTCTTTTCATGTTTTTATCCGTTCTTTCGCCGCATTTTTCTCACGGCAATATCTATTTTATCATAGATTGGGCCTCAGTGCGTAAAAAAAGGAACCGTCAATAAACGGTTCCTGTAATATCATTTTTTCTTTACAGGCTTAAAGATCTTTACTGCCTGCTTTAAGTTTTTGATCGTAACTTCCGTATGGCTTCCGCCGTTTTCTCCGTCTCTGGTCCAGGATACGGGCTCATCGCTCGTGATGCTGAACTCTTTGGCTTTGATATAGTACATATATTCGGCATCGGGTTCGCCCGCGATGACTGACGCAAGGACCGCATTAAGATCGGTAGGATCTTCGGGGTATCTTACGAAAAGTCCCTCGAACTTTCCGTCATCAAGCTGAACTTCTTTAAACAAAGGACTCTTGAATCCTCCGACGGATGTCGTGTTGATGACCATTCCGTAGATGAATGAGTCTTTTATAACTCTGTCGCCGACGGTGATTGTCATCTCGATCGGTTTGAAATTGCCCATTCCGACGGATCTGATACCTTCGAGCACATAAGCCATATGTCCGAATACGTTTTTATATTCCTGTTTTGTCTCGTAGGAGACTTCGGTAAGGATACCGAAAGCTGCGATATATACAAAATATGAATCGTTGAAACGACCTACGTCACAGGGAAATTCCTCGCCGTAAATGACCGTTTCAGCCGCTTTTGTCATATCCGAAGCAATACCGATACTCTTGGCAAAGTCGTTTGTGCTTCCTGCGGGAATGTAGCCCAAAGGAATATCTTTACCGAGTGTGATCATTCCTTTTACGGCTTCATCGAGCGTTCCGTCACCACCGGAAATAACTATCGTATCATAGCGTTCCCCTTCAGCTATGATGGTATTGGTCGCATCGTCCTTCGCCTGAGTGGGATGGACCGTGATCTCATAACCGGCTTTGGCAAAAATATCGATAATACTGACTAACTTGTTTTTTATTTTTTCCCTGCCCGAATGGGCATTGTACAAAAATAAAAGTTTCTTCATAAGAACAGATTAATTATCGCCGCTTAAATACTTTTCAATATGATTGATAGCTGCTTCAGCATCAGCGCCGTCAGCTTCTACAACAACCTTTTCGCCTGCATTAAGGCCAAGGCTCATCATTCCCATGATGCTCTTTGCGTTAACTCTTTTATTCTCGCCTGTCTGAATATAAACACTGCTTTCGTACTGACTTGCAACCTGAACGAGCATTGCAACAGGTCTTGCTTCAAGGCCACCGGCTAATTTGATTTCGATTTCTCTCTCAACCATAAATTCCTCCTAAACTATGCATCTTTCTCGCGATGTTTTTGTGCCAGCTCGCTGATCTTACGAAGTCTGTGATTGACTCCTGATTTGCCGAGCGGCGGGTTCATTAACTCCCCAAGTTCTTTGAGCCCCACGTCGGGATTTTCAATCCTTGCCTTAGCCACACCCTGCAGCGTTTCCGGCAGATTTGAAAGTCCAATACATTCGTTTAAATAGTTGATATCTTCGATCTGTTTAAAAGCAGCATCTATCTTTTTCTGACTGTTGGCAACTTCGCAGTTGACCGCTCTGTTGGTGTTGTTCGCGATCTCCCGAACTATCAGTTCGTTCTCGTAATGCATCGTCGCAACATTGGCTTCGACGATACGAAGGAAATCCGCTATCTGACCACCGTCTTTAAGATATACCACATGGAATCTGCCTCTTCTGACACTGTATTTTGCATTCAATTCAAAATAGGCAAGTTCCTTTATTATCTGGTTTGCATGCTCTTCGCTGTTGCACACGAATTCGAGATGCGCTCCTTTTTCGGGTGCATTCACGGTTCCGAAGAACACAAACGCCGATTTTAAAAATTCTCTTTTACAGCATCCTGTTTTAAGCAAGACGTCCGGAACGATCCCTTTATAGTAGTTGGGGTTTCCTTTTGCGTCGAGGATTTTTACTGCCTGTAAAATCTCCAGACATGCGTCTTTATCGGTAACAGACACCGCAAAAAAGCCTTTTTCTACAAAGGCGTCAGAATTTATATTAAATGTTTTCTTCAATAAAGTAAAGTATTTTTGCGTAATTAGTTGATTCTCGCTCTTTACAACAAGGGAATTGGGCGTGATTTGTCCTGCCCCTGCGATCATTACGGCGAGCCAGGCTATCGCACAGTGGCGCTGCCTCGGCATATTTTTAAGCAGCTCTTCCTTTACCTTTATTGAAAAAGAAGCTGTATTTGCAGACATCTTATCTTCCTATATCCCTGTGATTGATGGTTACGCCGTATGCCTTGTCGTCATCTTTTAAAGCCTTGTAGATCTCGTTGGCAAGTGTCACGGACCTGTGCTTTCCGCCGGTACAGCCGACTCCGACAACAAGCTGGTTTTTTCCTTCTTTTATATAATTGGGAATCAGGAAATCCAAAAGATCCTTTATCTTTTCAAGGAAATCTTCCGACTCCTTATACTGCATTACGTAATCGTGAACCTCGGGGTCGTTTCCTGTTTTGTGCTTTAATTCTTCCACATAGTAAGGGTTTGGAAGGAAGCGCACATCGAATACAAGATCGGCGTCCATAAGAATTCCGTGTTTGAAGCCAAACGAGGAGATGTTTACCATGAGGGATTTGTAGTTCTCGTTTTTGATGAAGATGTTTTCGAGTTCTTCGCGAAGTTCTCTTGTTAAAAGACGTGAAGTGTCGATAACGTAGTCCGCATTCTTTTTGGTCTCTTTTAAGATCTCTCTTTCTCTTGCGATACCTTCTTCAACGCGGCCGTCCATTGCGAGCGGATGCTTTCTTCTGCTTTCCTTATATCTCTTGAGAAGAGTTCTGTCGGATGCATCAAGGAAAAGCATCTCGTAATTATATCCTTTTTCCTTCATCTCATCGAGCGCCTGCAGGATCTCGTCGAAAGACTGGTCCGCACGAACGTCGATGCCGAGGACTACTTTATCGCGTTCCGAATCATAAAGGAGCTCGGCGAACTTTACTATCAACTGAACGGGAAGATTGTCTACGCAATAATATCCCATATCTTCAAGCATTTTCTGTGCGGTAAGTTTGCCTGCGCCGCTCATTCCGGTTACAACTACAAATCTCATTGGTTTTCCTCAACTGATTTACTGTCTGATCTTACGTTAGAATTTCCCCAGGAACAAAACTTCGGGTTCAAGTGTTACACCCGCCTGTTCCTTAACGGTCTTTGTGACATGTGCGATAAGGTTGCTTACGTCTTTTGCGGTAGCACCGCCCTTATTGATCACAAAGCCTTTGTGCTTTTCGCTGACTTCGGCGCCGCCAATGTTGAAGCCGCCGAGGCCCGCATCTTCTATGAGTTTGCCTGCAAAATAACCTTCGGGTCTTTTGAAAGTCGAACCTGCCGAAGGGTATTCAAGAGGCTGTTTTTCTTTTCTTTTTTTCGCAAGCTCGAGCATTGCGCTTCTGATCGTCTCGCTCTCGGACTTGGTAAGTTCCATCTCGCAGGAAAGTGCGATGTATCCTTTCTCCTTGATGATGCTTCTTCTGTAACCGAAAGCCATCTCTTCGTTTGAAAGGTTTATGATCTTCTTCTCTCTCGGGTCAAAGAGCGTCACCTTTGTGACGATCTGACACATCTCTCCGCCGTACGCACCCGCGTTCATAAAAAGTGCTCCGCCGAGTGTTCCGGGAATTCCGGATGCGAACTCAAGTCCCGTAAGAGCGGCGTTCATCGCGATGTTCGCAAGCTTCGTTAACGTGATGCCTGCGCCCGCCTTGATCGTAGTGCCATCAACTTTCGCCTCGAGAAAATCTCCGCCGAGCTTGATGATCACGCCGCGGAAACCGTCATCCGATGCGAGTACGTTGCTGCCGTTTCCGAGGAGGAAATACGGTACGTTTTCTGCAGTCGTTTTGTCGATTACCTTTTGGAGTTCATCTTCGTTTGCGACCGTCACGAGAATGTCCGCGGGTCCGCCGATGTTAAAAGATGTGTGATTCGCAAGCGGCTCGTCGTATTTAATTCTGTCGTCGGGTATAAGGCCCGAAAAGAGTTGTTTGTTCATATTGTTTCTTTGTTACAGGGCGTCGTCCGCACAAGGCACTCGTGAAAATAACCAAAATAGAACCGTCCCCAAATGGTTAAAATAGCCAAAGTAGAACCGTCCCCAAATGGTTAGAGTAACATCTTGGCTGCGCCGTAGATTCCGGCGTCGTTGCCGAGGGTTGCAAGTTTGAAATCGGTTTCCTTGCAGCCTTTGAAGGTAGTTTCTTTGAAATTCTTTACGATGTAATCGAGAAGGATGTCACCGGCCTTGCTTACGCCGCCGCCGATAACGAATGCTTCGGGATTGACTACACATGCGATGATGCCGAGGCCTCTGCCGAGGAGTTTGCCGAATTCGTTAGCGATGTCGATCGCAACTTCGTCGTTTTCTTTTACGGCATCCCATACAGCCTTGCAGTCGATGTCTTTGCCGCGAAGGATACTGGGCTTGTCATCTTTTGCAAGTCTTCTGTTGGCGAGTCTTACGACACCCGTTGCGGAACCGTACTGCTCAAGGCAGCCTTTCTTGCCGCATCCGCAGGTCTCTGTTTCGTTCTCATCCATGAAGATATGTCCGATCTCGCCGCCGGCACCTTTTGCACCTGCAACGATCTTGCCGTCGATGATAACACCGCCGCCGACACCTGTTCCGAGTGTGACCATAACGATGGAATTGTATCCTTTTCCGCCGCCCATCCACATCTCGCCGAGTGCTGCAACGTTTGCGTCGTTACCTGTCTTAACCGTGTATCCGGTGAGTTCGGAAAGTGTTTCGCTTACATTAAAGGTTCCCCAGCCAAGGTTGGGTGCACCGTAGATATTTCCTTTATCATCGATGGGTCCGGGAGCACCGATACCTACACCGATAACGTCGTCTTTGTTAAGATTCTTTTCTGCTGCTTTTGCCTTGATGCTTGCTGCGATGTCGGGAAGGATCTGTGAGCCGTTGTTATCTTTCACGGTTTTGATCTCCCATTTTTCAAGCACTTCTCCGCTTTCGTTAAAAAGTCCCATCTTGACTGTTGTTCCGCCAAGATCCACACCGAAAATGTATTTCATTTGTTTCTCCTTAAGATATATTTTTTTACACCTCATCCGTCAGCTTCGCTGACACCTTCTCCTCAAGGAGAAGGCTATATTTCTGGACCGCGCTCACCCCTCAAGGGGAAGGCTGTTAGAAGTTTTCTTCGTCGTCTTCTTCACGCTTCTTTGCAAGGTTGCTCTGAACTCTGTTGTAAAGAACAACTGCGGCGTTGTAACCCATCTTCTTCTGACGGTGGTTAACTGCTGCCGTCTCACATATGATGGCAAGGTTACGGCCGGGTCTTATCGGAATGTTATGGCAGACAACTTTGTTGCCAAGGTATTCCGTATATTCCTCTTCAAGACCGAGGCGGTCGTATTCCGTATCTTTATTCCACTCAGCGAGCTTGATGACAAGGTCGATGGTCTGAGTCTCTTTTACGCTCGATACACCGAACAGTGTCTTAACATCCACGATACCGATACCACGGAGTTCGATGAAATGCTTCGTTGTCTCGGGTGCGGTTCCGATGAGCGTGTCTTCGCTGACTTTTCTGATCTCTACAACGTCATCGGTTACGAGACGGTGACCTCTCTTGATAAGCTCGAGAGCTGCCTCGGATTTACCGATGCCGGACTCGCCGACGATCAGTACGCCTTCACCGTAAACATCGACAAGTACGCCGTGTACGGAGATGCAGGGAGCAAGCTTTACGTTGAGCCATCTGATAAGTTCTGCCATGAAAGCAGAAGTTGTTTTCTTTGTCATGAAAAGAGGAACGCCGTTTTCAATGGCCTTTTTCATAAAAAGTTCATCGGGAACAAGGTCACGACAGAAAACGATACAGGGAATGGGGAAGCTTAAGAGTTTGCTGTAGATCTCTTCCTTTCTCTCATCCGTAAGTCCCATCATGTATTTATATTCCACGAAGCCGATGATCTGAAGTCTCGTTGCTTCATAATGCTCGAAGAATCCTGCAAGCTGAAGCGCGGGACGGTTAATGTCGGGCTGTTTGATCTTAATTCCGGTAATGTCGATCTCAGGTGTTAAAGCCTCAAGTTTCATTTTTTCGATAATTTTTGTCAAACTTACACTTGCCATAATAACCCTCTTTTCTTATATGATCTTTTAAGTCATGCGACTTATTAATTATATACTAAAACCTTTATTTATGCGACCTTATTCTGCGGGGTGGAAAAATTCGTAAATGTCGTTTGCAACGTTCTGCGGGATTTCCTCAACCTCGGCGATCTTCTCTGCACTCGCAGCCTTTAATTCGTCGATCGTGGGGAAGTGTTTCATGAGTGCTTTACGCCTCTTCGGACCGATTCCCGGGATGTCGTCGAGGATCGAGTGCACCTGTGCTTTGGTACGCAGCGACCTGTGGTATTCTATCGCAAAACGGTGGACTTCATCCTGGACTCTCGTGACGAATTTAAAGACCTCGGAATGGATATCCATCGGGATCTCCTGCTCCTTAAAAAGAAGTCCTCTCGTTCTGTGGTGATCGTCCTTTACCATTCCGCAGACGGGTATGTCGACACCGAGTTCCTCAAGCACCTGCTCTGCGATATGGATCTGGCCCAAACCGCCGTCCATTAAGATAAGATCCGGGAATATCGAAAAGCTTGTCTCGCGTTCTTCCTCTCTCTCGGAGATGCCGTGCGAAAATCTTCTGTACAAAACTTCGTACATCGAAGCGTAATCGTCGGGACCTTCGACGGTCTTTAATCTGAACTTTCTGTAATCGCTCTTTTTAGGCTTGCCGCCCTCGTAAACGATCATCGAGCCTACGCTGTTAAAGCCCTGCGTATTAGAGATATCGTAGGATTCGATACGCTCCGCTTTTTCGATGTTAAGAAGCCTTGCGAGTTCCTCGATCGAGCCTTTTGTTCTCGCCTCTTCGTTCTTATGCTTTTCCTCGTCTCTCTTGATGAGCATGACCGCATTCTGATGAGCGAGCTCGAGCATCTTTTCTTTCTGACCCTTAACGGGTGCTTTGATCGAGACTTTGCCGCCCCTTTTATCGGAAAGCCACTTTTCGAGAAGTTCTGTCTCCTCAAGCTGCACGGGAACAAATATGTCTCTCGGTAAAAAAGGAGTGCCCGCATAATAAAGCTTTATGAAGCTTGCGATCGTCTCTTCGTCGGTCTCTTCGAGCGCACCTTTCATGTAGAAATGCTCTCTGCCAATAAGCTTTCCTTCTCTTACAAAGAAGACCTGAACGAGTACGTCGGTTTCGCTCCTTGCTATGCCAAGGTAGTCCTTGTTCTCGCCGTCAAAATCCGTGATCTTCTGCTTCTGTGCAATGGCTATCGCACTCTTTAAAAGTTCCCTGTATTTTGCGGCTTCCTCGAATTCGAGTTTCTCCGCGTGCTCGTTCATTCTGGCTTCGATCTCTTTTAAAAGAGGATCGTAATTGCCACCTAAAAAGACGAGTGCTTTCTTAACGTTTTCTCCGTATTCTTCGGGTGTCACGCCTCCCATGCAGGGTGCGTCGCACTGCTTCATATGGTAATTAAGGCAGGGGCGATCGCCCGTTTTTTCGCCGTTTAAAGCCTTGTTGCAGGTGCGGATCTTATAGATCTTTGACAGGAATTCGATCATGTCGTGGACCGAGCCCGCGGACGCGTAAGGACCGAAATATCTGGATTTGTCTTTTTTCATGCTCCTTGAAAAGACGAGTCTCGGATACATGTCTCCCATCGTCACTTTTATGTAAGGATAGGTCTTGTCGTCTTTTAAAAGCGTATTGTATTTGGGTGAATATTCCTTGATGAGATTGTTCTCGAGAACGAGTGCCTCGAGTTCGGTATCTGTAAGGATGTAATCGAAATGGTCGATGAGACTGACCATCTTCTGGATCTTTAAAGTTTTCTTTGTCGAAATGCGAAAATAAGACCGCACCCGATTTCTCAGGTTTACGGCCTTACCTACGTATATAACTCCGCCTTTTGAGTCATGCATTATATAAACGCCGGGGCTCTTGGGGAGCTTATCAAGTTCTTCCTTGATCTGTTCGCTGTTCATTAAAGACTCCCGAATTATTTCTTGTCTTCGTCCTCATCGAATCTGAAGGCTCTGTTCTGGATACGATCGAAGATCTCTTTGCTTAACTCTTCTTTGGCCTTTTCCATCTCTTCGATCTCTTTCTTCTCGGCCTTTTCGAGTTCGCTTAATTCTTTTTCAGGCTCTTCAGCCTTTTCCTCGGTATTTTCTTTATCTTCAGCCTTTTCTTCGGCTTCTTCGATCTTTTCTTCTTCGGGTGCCTTTTCGGGTTCTGCGGATTCTGCGGATGCTTCTTCGGATTTTTCGGATGTCTCTTCGGATCCTTCGTTCTTAACTTCGGAAGTCTCCTCTGACTTTGCTTCGCCCTCTCCAGCTTTCTTTTCTTCCTCTGTCTTTGTCGAATCGTCAACCTTGGCATCGATCTTTGACTTGTTAAGAGGATTCTTGGGCTCGGGTACGGGAATACCCTTTTCAGCACAGTAGATCTCCATGAATTCCTTACCGGTGATCGTTTCTTTTTCGATAAGGTGAGCGGCGATCTTATCCATGATGTCGCGGTTTTCGGAAAGAAGTTTTTTAGCTTCTTCGTAGCATCCCGCAAGGATAGCGATCACTTCGCTGTCGACCTCTGCTGCGGTTCTGTCGGCACAGTTCATAACTGTCCTTCCGTCAAGGTATCTGCTCTCAACGGTCTCAAGTCCGACAAGGCCGAACTTCTCGCTCATACCGTACTGGGTAACCATGCTTCTTGCGATATTTGTAGCCTTCTCGATATCGTTCGATGCACCCGTCGTTACAGAGCCGAACACGATCTCTTCTGCGGCACGTCCGCCAAGGAGGCCGACGATCATATCGTGAAGTTCTTCTTTTGTATTAAGATATTTTTCTTCTTCGGGAACCTGCATTACATAGCCGAGCGCACCCATGGTCCTGGGAACGATGGTGATCTTCTGTACGGGCTCCGAGTTTTTCTGGAGTGCGGAAAGAAGTGCATGACCGACCTCGTGGTAAGATACGATCTTTCTCTCCTGCTCGCTCAAGATCCTGTCTTTCTTTTCCTTGCCGACAAGTACGACTTCAACGGCATTGAAAAGGTCTTTCTGCGAAACAAATTCTCTCTTGTTCTTAACGGCATTGATGGCAGCTTCGTTGATCATGTTTGCAAGATCGGAGCCTACTGCGCCGCTTGTTGCCAAAGCGATCTCTTCGAAATCTACGGATTCATCAAGCTTAACATCCTTGGCATGAACCTTTAAGATCTCTACTCTGCCCTTAAGATCGGGCTTTTCAACTATGATACGTCTGTCAAAACGACCGGGACGAAGGAGCGCCTTATCAAGGATCTCGGGTCTGTTTGTTGCGGCAAGAATGATGATACCTTTCTTACCGTCGAAACCGTCCATCTCTGAAAGAAGCTGGTTTAAAGTCTGCTCTCTTTCTTCGTTTCCGCCGCCGTACTTGGAATCACGGCTTCGGCCGATCGCATCGATCTCATCTATGAAAATGATACAGGGAGCATTCTTTTCCGCTTCCTTGAATAAGTCTCTTACTCTGGATGCACCGACACCGACATAGAGTTCCACGAAATCGGAACCCGTGAGTGAGAAGAAAGGCACATGCGCTTCACCTGCAACTGCTTTTGCAAGGAGTGTTTTACCTGTTCCGGGAGGGCCTACAAGAAGAGCACCTTTGGGAAGTTTTGCACCGATCTTTACGTATTTGTCGGGGTTGTGTAAGAAATCAACGACTTCCTGAAGTGACTCGATAGCTTCGTCTTCACCCGCAACATCCTTAAATGTTTTTCCTGTCTCTTTCTGAACATAAACCTTGGCATTGGACTTTCCGACGTTCATGATACCGCCGACGCCGTCCGAACCGCTGA
>JAEEGJ010011496.1_pt1 | contig 22436 bp, 20 predicted proteins | sample 8958761 | NCBI WGS metagenome assembly JAEEGJ01 (sample SAMN16246546, study PRJNA631951) | gut metagenome | biome: gut microbiome; feature: rumen; material: RS-attached | host: Bos | place: Iran: Karaj | collected 2018-10 | reverse complement strand
TTACAAAGGTCTGCAGCCCACTTGGGTTAACGAGCATTTCCTGAAAACCGCCTCGTTCAAAAACGGCGAGTTGAGCTGCGGAAAGGCCAAATTCAAAGCCCTGTACTGCGATGTGGAATATATGGAACTCACTGCTTTGCAGGAAGTTGTGCGTTTGGCGAAAGCCGGATTGCCCGTATGCATGGCCCGCGAGCCCAAGGAGCCCGGCAAGGTGAAACACAGCGAATACGCCCAAGTGCTTGCCGAACTGCTCAGTTGCGACAATGTAAAGGGCGACGTCTCGGCAATTACCGCCAAGCCCCTTATCGAAGGCGACAACCTGCCCGATTTCTGGTGCCGCAAGGATGGCGACACGTACTATGTCTTTGTTGCCAACCCCATGACACAGACCATCGAATACCCCCTCGAATACTGCTACGCCTTCACCGACAAGGGCAGCACACGGCAGATAACCGTGAACCACCACGGCAAGAGCGAGCGTATTGCCCTCACTTTCAAGCCAATGGAGTCGCTGTTGCTAAAGATAGACAAAAAAGGAGTGCAGTTTGTCGATTTGGGATTCACCCCGGTGAAAATGAACGGATACAAAGAATCCACTCGTGGCTAAATTTAAAGGTAGGAAAAAACATTTTTGAAGATGAAAACCTTTAACAAATTACTGATTGCCAAACTGATATTGCTGATATTCTTAGCGATGGGCTCGTTTTCGTTTGCACAAAAAACCGACACTCTTTGTGCAGATACGGATAAGATTCTTAGGATGATTTCCAATGACAGTGTTGAAATTTTCACCAAAAGATGTAAAATCCCCAGAAAATTAAAACGCGCCCTAAAAAAAGAATTGAAAAAACGCTGGGAGTGGAATCGCCATGATAATGGTGTCTTTAGATTGAGATTATACAGCCACATGATGATGTTTTATATTCCCGGAAGAATAGAAAATCCCTGTGATGCGAAAATTTTTGTTTTTGGTGGCAAAACAAAAAGTTATTCTTTTATTGTTTATATTAGACCAGGAAAGACTGGGGCACATTATCATTTAGTATTTTTTGATAATAACACATCTGTTATTACACTTTTCCGTCCTGGCCGTGTAAAAAACTACGAAGAACTGAAATCTGCTATTCGTGCAGGAGAAGTGGAACTGGATACTATTAGCTATAATAAAAAGTTATTGTACAGCATTTACAAATAAACAATATGAACAATATTTATTCCTCTGTATTAGAATATATTACCAAGGCAATAGAGAGTATCTACAGCTGGGTGTGGAGTCCGGCGCTGGTGGGCTTGTGCCTTGTGGCGGGACTTTATTTCACCCTCCGCACACGTTTTGTGCAGGTGCGGCGTTTCCGCGAAATGTTCCGTCTGCTGTTCGGCAGTGCGGGAAAGAACAAGAAAGCCGTGGGCATATCGTCGTTTCAGGCTTTTGCCATGGCCCTTTCGGGACGTGTGGGCACGGGCAACATAGTGGGAGTGGCCACTGCCATCGGTTTCGGCGGGCCGGGCGCCATAGTGTGGATGTGGATAATAGCTTTCTTCGGTGCCGGCAGCGCCTTTGTGGAGGCCACCCTTGCGCAGATTTACAAGGAGAACCACAACGGACAGTTCCGCGGCGGTCCGGCATATTATATCGAAAACGGACTGCGGTCGAAAGTGTTCGGATGCATCTTCGCGGTGCTGGCGGCCATGGCCTGCGGCATTTTCCTGCCTCCCGTGCAGTGCAACGGCATAGCCCTCTCCTGCTCCCGCTCGTTCGGCGTGGAGGTGTGGGTTATAGGACTCGTGGTGGCGGCACTTATCGCCCTTGTGATAATAGGCGGAGTGAAACGCATTGCCAACGTGGCTCAGATTGTAGCCCCCGTGATGGCGGTGGTTTACATACTGCTGTCGATAGTGGTTTTGGTTATAAACTACCGTCTTGTGCCCGATGTGTTTATGCAGATGCTGCGCGGAGCGGTGGGTGTCAACGAGGTGGGCGGCGCCCTGCTCGGCACTACCATAGCGTGGGGCGTTAAACGCGGCATCTACAGCAACGAGGCCGGACAAGGCACCGGACCCATAGTGGCCGCCGCCGCCAAAGTGAGTCACCCCGTGAAACAGGGACTGGTGCAGGCTTTCTCGGTGTATATCGACACCCTGCTGGTGTGCACCGCCACCGCCATGATGATTCTCGCCTGCAAGACCTACAACATCATCGACACCGTGGAGCAGACCTCCAACGGAGCCGTGGTTACATACCTGCAGCAGAATCCCCTTGCCCCCGAGGGTGAGCCGGGCGTTTTCTACACCACCGGAGCCTTGGGCACTATGGTAGGACCGAAAGCCGGAGACATGATTATCTCCATTGCGCTGTTTTTCTTCGCTTTCACCACCATTATGGCGTACTACTACTACGCCGAGACCAACCTTGTGTACCTTTTCAACCGCTGGCGCCGACGTATCTACCGCAAACATCCCGAACGCCTCGAAGAGCTTGAAAAAGCCGACATGAATTTCGGCGACGACCGAGGCGAGAAGATAGTGATATGGATACTGCGCATCTGCACCATAAGTGCGGTGTTCATCGGCTCGCTGGTGGGCAGCGGCGTGGTGTGGACCATAGGCGACATCGGCGTGGGCGCGATGGCTTGGATAAACATCGTGGCCATACTGCTGCTCTCGCCCAAGGCACTGCGCGCCCTCAAGGACTACGAACGGCAGAAAAAACATGGGCAGGAGCCCGTTTTCGACCCCAAAGCACTGAACATCAAAAACGCCGATTTCTGGGAAAGCGGTGAGGTGGAGTGATGTTTTCAGCTCAAGAAATCATTGAACAAACTATAGATATATGGCAACAATAATGAAAATGACAAAGAAACTCGGTTTGGGGAACCTGCTGATGTTGGCCTTGTGTATTACAACCGCCTCGGCGCAGCAGGTATTTATTCCGTCGTGCAAACATATTACATGCGACTACCATACTTTTGTAAATCGCGCTTTGGACTGCGATTACAGTACGGCCTTTTTTGTATGCATACCGTCGTTCAGTAGAGAATATGCCTTGAGTTTGAGTCAGTCCAAAGATAAACTTGTGTATATGCGTGCAGAGTACAATATCTGGTATAACGTTGATTATAAAAAACGCGATGCCAAAGTTAAAACCCAACGCTACGAACTGCCCATAAGCAAGGAGCAATCCGCTGTTTTCCAAATGCTTGCCAAAGCTGCGGTGCAGACGGCCAATAATTTCCACAAAAGCGATGGGGTTGATGGGACAACATATATGTTGTCTTACATTAATGATGAAGTTGAGACTTGGTCGCCCCGCAAAAACTCACGCACAGGCCGCACCGTAAGGGCAATGGACAGCCTTTGCTATGCCGTGGTACACTCCGACAGTGCCGTGCTTTTGCGACAGATGGACACCTGCCGTGTGCTAATCGACGAATTCAAACACTTGTATCCCTTGTCGTTTTTTTATCCGAACCCGTGGTTGTTTATCCAATTTGACAATGGTGTATCGTATTCCCCAGTCGACAATTTCCCGGATTCTACATTCGTGCTCAACCCCAAACATTATCCCGATGCAAAAGCATGGTCGTATATGTTGGAATCGCCCTATTTGAAAGTGCTGATATCACATGATTTGGCCGCCATTGTTTTAAAAGATAAAAAAGCTCTCGATTTCGATGTGTTGAACGATTCCATAGCTGTCTGGGCACGGGAGCTGTTTCTTAGTTACAGCAATCACAGTGATTATAAAATTAATAGTGGCTCTTACCGAATTGAATTGTACGACACCACAGCTACACGCTGCGAGATTAACAAGGACGGATACCTCATCAAAATGACCGCGTCGCTTAAATCGCTCAACCGCAATATGATAATAAGTGCCTCTACCCTCAACGAAGGATATTATATGCTCTCGTCCACAGGCGAATGGCAACCCATAAGCCGCGAGGACTACCCGTGGTGGACAAACGACGCAAGGTAGTCGCCGGAATCGTTATTTTCCTCGTTTCAGTCTTGCGAAACTACAAATATTGAACGAACAATTGCCGTTTCGCTAATTTTTATGAACGAAAGGGCAGTCCTCTCTGCACTTTTTTCAGTGCAATAATATTCAAAAACTGCACTTTTTTTAGTGCAAGCACATCCCGATTCCACAAATTCATTAAAAATCAAGGATTTCAATTCTCATTTTTACCAAAAAAGCTGAGAAAAGACTTTTTACAGACAATAAAAGTCGCATGAGGCTGTTATTACGAATAATTCAAAATAATTGAAAAATGAATAATATAAACCTTGGTGACTGCTGGTACTTCTACGAAGGACTTTCGGCGGTATTTATAAATAACAAATGGGGGTTTATCGACCGGCAGGGAAATATTGCCATCGAGCCCCGCTTTGCCGATGCTTCGGGATTTTCTGACGGTCTGGCAGCGGTGAAAATCGGCAAACATTATGGTTTTATCGACAAAAGCGGCCGGGTAGTGATAGAGCCAAAATATGACTACGCCCTGGCTTTCACCGAAGGTCTGTCGCCAGTGTCAATCGACGACGATTTCGTTATCATCGATAAGAAGGGCAATGTGGTAGTAACTCTCGACGGTGAGGAGTTCTCCGATGTTTCCTGTTTCTCATGCGGACTTGCCGCTGTGGATATTGCCATCTCCGACGAGGAATGGAGAATGGGCTTTTTCGACCACACTGGCAAAATGGTCATAAAACCACAATTCGATTATGCAGGTCCGTTTGTGGACGGAATTGCACTTGTAGAGATTCCCGACGAAAACAAATACGGTTATATCGACACTGCAGGACGGTTTGTAATACAGCCCGAATACGAAGATGCTATGTATTTCTCCGAAGGAGTGGCACTAGTGCTTAAAGATGGCGAATGGCGTTTTATCGACCGCACTGGGGCCACTGTGGCCATCATCAGTGACAAATTCGACCATATCTATCCTATGAGCGAAGGCCGTTCCATAGTGAAAATTGGCGAAAAATACGGCGCCATCGACATTGCCGGAAATCTTATCATCGACACCCGTTTCGACGACATGTTTCTTTTTTCCGAGGGCCTAGCTTATGCAAGAATCGGTGACACTCACGGCTTCATCAACACTGCGGGCAACTTCGAAATTCAAAAGCCAGTAGGGAAACCGTCACTACTAGACATGCTTTTTGGAAGAACCGGACGCCTACGCTGGTAGCAATTCCCTCGCACAAACAAGTGAAGATGTGAAGACGTTAAGTTGTGAAGATGTGGCTTAAACGAGCTCAGCCACAGGGTAGGCTTTGTGGTCACTGAGCTTGTCGAAGTGCCGCCACTAACTCCCAACTCAAAACTCCAAACTACCAACTGCCCCCTGAATACTGGCCCCTGCCCCCTAACTTTAATTTTCAACTTTCAATTTTCAATTGTTCAGCTCTTCTTTCAGAAACTGTCCGGTGTAGCTCTCGGCGCATTGTGCCACCTCTTCGGGAGTACCTGCGCACACTATGTTGCCGCCCTCCATGCCGCCTTCCGGTCCTATGTCGATGATATGGTCGGCCACCTTTATCACATCCATGTTATGTTCTATCACCAGCACGGTGTTGCCTTTGTCCACAAGTTTTTGCAGCACGCCCAAAAGCACCCGTACGTCCTCGAAATGCAGTCCTGTGGTGGGTTCGTCGAGGATGTATAGAGTCCTTCCGGTGTCGCGTTTCGAGAGTTCGGTGGCCAGTTTCATGCGTTGTGCCTCGCCGCCCGAGAGGGTGGTGGAAGGCTGTCCGAGGGTGATGTAGCCCAGTCCCACGTCGCGGATGGTCTCTATCTTGCGGGCAATGGAGGGGATGTTCTCGAAAAACTCCACCGCCTCGTTGATGCTCATATCCAGCACGTCGCTTATCGACTTGCCTTTGTAGCGGATCTCGATGGTCTCGCGGTTGTAGCGTTTGCCGTGACATACCTCGCAGTCCACATACACGTCGGGCAGGAAATTCATCTCTATGGTACGCACTCCCGCGCCTTTGCAGGCCTCGCAGCGTCCGCCCGACACGTTGAACGAGAAGCGTCCGGGCTTGTAGCCGCGTATCTTTGCCGAAGGCAGCTGTGCGAACAGCATACGTATGTCGTTGAAAACGCCCACGTAAGTGGCTGGATTGGAGCGCGGTGTGCGGCCAATGGGCGACTGGTCCACCTCTATCACCTTGTCGATGTTTTCGATGCCTTTGATGTCGGTGTATGGCAGCGGACGTTTGGCTGCACGGTAGAAATATTTGTTCAGTATCGGGTGTAGTGTCTCGTTTACGAGGGACGACTTTCCACTACCCGAAACTCCTGTTACACAGATAAATACACCTAACGGAAGGTCTATGGTTACGTTTTTCAGGTTGTTGCCGGTGGCCCCTTCCAGAATCAGGTGTTTGCAGTCGGCCGTGGAGCGGCGTTTGGGGATTTCGATGCGGCGTGTGCCGTTGAGGTATTCGCAGGTCATCGAGTGCGATTTCATAATCTCGTCGAGGGTGCCCTGCGCCATTATCTTGCCGCCGTTGATGCCGGCTCCGGGACCGATGTCGATGATGTGGTCGGCGTTGAGGATCATGTCGCGGTCGTGTTCCACCACTATCACCGAATTGCCAATGTCGCGGAGTTTTTTCAATGCGTCGATAAGTTTGTGGTTGTCGCGCTGGTGCAGGCCTATGCTCGGCTCGTCGAGGATGTACAGCACGTTGACCAGCTGCGAGCCTATCTGTGTGGCTAGGCGTATGCGCTGCGACTCGCCGCCTGACAGCGACTTGGAGCTGCGGTTGAGCGAAAGGTAGCCTATGCCTACGTCGAGCATAAAGCGGATGCGTTTCTTTATCTCTTCGATAATCTCGTGTCCCACAGCGCGTTGACGATTGTCGAGACGTGTTTCCAGTCCGTCGAACCAGCGGTAGAGGGTAACGAGGTCCATATTGGCAAGCTCGGCTATGTTTTTCCCGTCGATACGGAAATAGAGGGACTCCTTTTTTAGACGTGCGCCGCCGCATTCGGGACAGGGGACGGTGTTCATAAAGCTGTTGGCCCATTTCTGTAGTCCGGCAGGGCTGTCCTCGTTGGCAAGCTGCGATATGTAGTTGATAACGCCCAGAAATCCCGAGGCATCGTAACTGCTTACCGACGAGTCTTTTACGCCAAGCATCTCGGTGGTGCCGTAGAGAATGGCGTTCATCGCGTTTTCGGAGAAACTCTCCACAGGGTCGTCGATGGTGAAACCGTAAATGCGGCCTAGCATCTCCAGCTGTTTGTAGAAAAAGTTGTTGGGCGAGTACTTGCCCAGCACGTCGAAAGCGCCTTCGCGGATGGATTTCTTCTGGTTGGGGATAAGCTTGGCAAGGTCTATCTCCGAAATCTCGCCCAGGCCGTTGCATTTGGGGCAGGCGCCGTAGGGCGAGTTGAAAGAGAAAGTGTTGGGTTCCGGCTCGGGGTAGGAGAGTCCGGTATCGGGACACATCAGCATTTTGCTGAAATGACGTATTTCTTCGTTGTTGCAGTCGAGCACCATAAGCTCGCCTTTGCCTTGTTTGAAGGCGGTGCGCACCGACTCCAGCAGACGTTTGTCCTCTTTTTTGCCGCTCACCAATATTTTGTCCACCACCAGTTCTATGTCGTGGGTTTTGTAGCGGTCGAGCTGCATGGCGTAGGTTATCTCCTTTATCTCGCCGTCCACGCGCACACGCAGGAATCCTTTTTTGGCCACCTGCTGGAACAGCTCGCGGTAGTGTCCTTTGCGGCGTTTTACCAGAGGGGCGAGGATGTATATTGTCTTTCCGTTGTAATGTTCGTTGATAAGCTCGAGGATTTGTGTCTCGCTGTAGCGGACCATTTTTTTGCCCGAAAGGTAGGAGTAGGCGTCGGCGACGCGGGCGTAGAGCAGACGGATGAAGTCGTATATCTCGGTGACGGTGCCCACGGTGGAACGCGGGTTTTTGTTGGTGGTTTTCTGCTCTATGGCTATGACGGGACTCAGCCCGTTGATGCGGTCCACGTCGGGGCGTTCCATATTGCCGATAAACTGGCGGGCGTAGGCCGAGAAAGTCTCCATATAACGGCGTTGTCCCTCGGAGTATATGGTGTCGAAAGCGAGCGACGACTTGCCGCTGCCGCTCAATCCGGTGAAAACCACCAGCTTGCCGCGCGGTATGTCGATGTCGATGTTTTGCAGGTTGTGCTCGCGGGCACCCAGTATCTCGAGTTTGCCGTTATTAGTGGAGTCGTCCATTGTTAAAGTCTGGTGATGAGGTCGGTCTTTTTGTCTTCGCTTTTTTGCATTTTGCTGAAACTCATACCGTTGGCGTCGGGAATTTTTACGGTGTATGTCTTGTTGGCTTTGTTGGTGAGGGTGTTGGTGGTAATCCACGGGTTGAGGTTGCGCAGCACTTTGAGGTTGGTGTTGTTCTGCTTAGCAAAGGCGGCGAGGTCCACTTTCTGACCTTTGAGTTCCACGGTTTTGTAGGTTAGCTGAGGGTACATGTCGCAGTGGCGAAGCATAAAGCCGTATTTCTGCGGGTTGCCCATAATGGTTTTCATGGCAAGTATGCGCGGCACGTAGCGTGTCGTCTCGGTGAAGATATAGGTGTCGTAGTACGACTTCACGCCCTGTTCGTTGAGACGTTTGCGGAGACCGCCCTCGCCGCAGTTGTAGGCTGCCGCCGCCGAGGTCCAGCTGCCGAGGCCTCGTTTCAGGTCTTTCAGGTATTTGCAGGCGGCTTCGGTAGCGGCTTCCACGTTGTTGCGCATATCTATCTCGTCGTTCACTTCGAGGCCGTAGCTGGTGCCGGTGGCTTTCATAAACTGCCAGAAACCCTGAGCCTTGGCGGGCGAGGTGGCGTTGGTGAGTTCGCTCTCTATCACGCACAGGTATTTGAAATCCAGAGGCACGCCGTTTTTCTTTAGTATAGGCTCTATAACGGGGAAATAACGGTAGGCGCGTTTCATGGTGAGTATGGTGGCGGAATGGCGGTAGGCTATCGAAACCATCTCGCGGTCGATGGCTTCGCGCACCAACAGGTCGTCGAGGGGCACCTTTTCGCCAGCAAAGTTGAGTGAGTCGGGGATTTCGGGGGCGTAGTAGGTGGGTACACTGCTGTGGCTCTTCTCCTTTACGGGAGCCGATTCTTTGTTCACCGCAGTGGCGAAGATGAAAACCTGCAGCGACAGGGTGGTGAGCGACAGTATTATGGCAATGATGCTAAGTTTTTTCATGACCGTTGTGCGTATATTGTTAATCTAATGTTTATTATATGGCTGTTGCACGGCTTGTGCCGGAGTGCAAATGTACGAAAAAAAAGTGATTTGTTTGTAAAAAAGATGAACCGCGTTGCGAGGCGCGGTTTCTCATTTTTTTCCTTTGAGCGACAAACGGGGCTCGAACCCGCGACCTGCGGCTTGGGAAGCCGCCGCTCTACCAACTGAGCTATTGTCGCTTGTACGTTTATTTGGCGTCTATCTTTTGGAACGAGCGTTTTTTGCCGTTTTGTGCGGAGATGCCGTATTCGTCGATTTCGTTGGAAACGGGACGGTAGATGTAGTATTTGTCGGTGCGGCCTTTCGATACAAGGTATTCGTTCACAATCTTTTCTACAAAGAGTATGGCGCTTTTCTGTCCTGCAACGGCGGCGGTCCTGTAAACGTCGTTGATGTCGATGCGTTTGAATTTACCATGCACGGTGGCCGTCTTGTTTTGCAGATTGTCCACCTGACCACTGAACTGGTCCATCGTTTCGAAGTTTTTGTAATACACATCGCCGGTGGAGTCGTTCTTGCCGAACAGGTACCACACGTTGGTGCTGAAACCGTTGAGGTCGTAGTCGTAGTGGTAGTAGGTGCCGTTCTTTTCCATAAAATCGGAGCGCGATTTTTTGATAAACTCCTCGGCTTCAATCTGCGGGATGTTCAGGATAAAAGTCTTCGGACCCGCTTCGGGCAGCTGTTGGGCTGTGGCCACCGTCTCCACCGTTATTCCGGTGCGGCGCAGGTGATACAGCAGGTTGTCCGTAAACTGTTGCAGAAACACTTTGTCGTCAACCAAGTTGAGGAATTTGGTGTTGGCCTTGATTATTGAGTCCTGCACCCTTTCCGAGAGCATGAAGAAATTGTCTATCTGGTTGAGGTTCTGATTGGTATGTACTACCGACATGGGCAGGCACACGTAAATTTTTGCGGCTTCGCCGTCTTTTGCCTTGGGCAGATTTTCGAGATATTCCGAAGCCATCTCGTTGCTGCTTATGCAGCTGGCAAAAAGCATGGCCACGGCCGCGGTCAGTATGGTAAAAAGTGTTCTTTTCATATCTTTTACGTTTTATTTTCGTCCCTATAACGGAGCTGTTTCGATAAAATTGTGTGTTTGGAAAAAATTGTTTTTGGTGCCGTTCATTCTTTGTTTTTTGTGTCGATGCAGATGGTTACGGGCCCGTCGTTGACGAGCGACACCTGCATATAGGCTCCGAAGATGCCGGTTTTCACCTCTTTGCCCAGCTGTCGCGAAAGCTCTGCGATGAATTTCTCGTACATCGGCACGGCGAAATCGGGTTTGGAGGCGCGTATGTACGACGGACGGTTGCCTTTCTTGGTGGAGGCGAAGAGGGTGAACTGACTCACCAGCATAATATCGTGGTCGGGCTTTTGCAGTATGGATTCGTTCATAACGCCCTGCTCGTCGTCGAAGATGCGCAGGTTCACAATCTTGGCGCAGAGCCACGCTATGTCGTCCGGCGTGTCGGAGTCCTCTATGCCGAGCAGAATCATCAGTCCTTCGTCTATGGCGCTGATTTCCTTGCCTTCCACGGCCACCGCCGCTTTTTTTGTCCGTTGTATTACTACACGCATATCGTTTGTTTTAAAAAGTCAGATTTCTTCGTGTTGTCCCAAAAAATGGGGCTGTTTGTTGAAAATGATGTTCCAAAGGGCTTTTGTGCGCGAGAACCATTCCCTTACGGTGTATTTTAATTTCAGTTTTCTGGATTTCAGGTCGTTGGCGTCGAAAGCCACTGCGTCGATGCCGGCGCTGCGGGCTATGTAGAGGGCCCTTTGGTTGTGCCAGTGCTGCGAGATGATGGTCATATTGTCCAATCCCCACACCTTTTTTGCACGTATCATGGAGTCGTAGGTGCTGAAACCGGCGTAGTCGCATTTTATGGCTGTGTCGGGCACACCGAGGGCGACGAGTGCGTTGAGCATGGCCGTGGCCTCGTTGTAGCTTTTTATGTGGTTGTCGCCGCTAACCAGTATCCGGCTTATCTTGCCGCTGTGGTACAGCTCGGCGGCAGCCTCCATGCGGTAGCGGAAATAGAGGTTGGAGCGGCCGTTGCGCAACGAGTCGGAGGTTCCGAGCACCAGTCCCACACGGTTGTACGGTATTGCCTCGGTGTCGCTATAGCACCGCGACGAGGCGTAGCTCACCACAAGGATATTGGCCGTTACCGCGAAAACAAAGGCTGCAATCACCGCCAGAAGCAGCGTGGTGCGGAAGATTTTCCGCTTTTTCGACACCGGCTTGCGTGGTTTTTTGCCTTTGTCTGTCGATGCCTTCTTGTTGGGCCGATGCAGTATTTTCATTTTTTAATACGTTGATAACATGTTGTTTATGGTGTTCCTAAAACGTAAGTTTTTTCTCGGAAACCGTCTGCAAAAATACAAAAAAACAAACATTTTTTTTCGCTTTTCCGTATGTTGGCGACCACTTTTTTTACTAATAATACGGACTAAAAAACAATAATTTATCCGCAAAACCGTTTTAATTGCGAAAAAAAAAGTATCTTTGCAAAAATTTTTCAAATCACAAAACAGAATAAAAAATGAAAAAAACACTGACACTATTGGCACTTTTGGCCATAACAGCAACAATGCTCACAGCTCAGAATAAGTTCGTCGGCATAGTAACCTACAGCCTCGAATCGGTTGGCGAAGTGGACGTGCCGTTGCAGAACAAATCGTTCCAAATATTTGTATATCAGGACAAGGCTTATCTCGGCAACGAGCAGTCGAAACAGATAGTGAACGGCCGCAAGATGTACGTGACAATGGATTTGAGCCAGTACATCAACTATTTCCAGTCCCAAGATGTTTGGGAGTCGGAATACGAAGGTAGCGGCAAGATCATAGTTACCCACGAGATGACTCAGGAGGAGCTCGACAGCATCACCATACCCGACACCAAAGGCATGTACATCGAATATGTGGGCGGCGAAACCCGCGAGATACAGGGTTTCAAGGCTCAGAAAGCCAAATACCACATCTTTAACGAAGAGGGTATTGACAAAGGTTTCGACGTGTGGTACACCACCGAGATTGGTCCTGAGTACGACTTCGTTCTCTGCACCGGCCTCAAGGGATTCCCGCTGGAATTCGTGCAGTCATCGGGCGACGGCAAGGCAGTGCAGTACAAAGTGTCCGAGCTTACCAAAGGCAAAGTTAAAGACACCGACTTTATGCTCCCCGACGGTTACGACATGCTCACCGAAGAGGCTTTCTCGGCACTGATGAAAAACATAAAGGAGGCACAGGAACTGTTGTCGGAATAGTTTTTTTTGAAAAACCATAAAACATACCAACGATGAAAAGATTATTGGCAATAGCCTTGGTGCTTGCGGTAGCCGTTTCGAGCAACCCGCTGTGGGCCAAGAAAGGCAAGACTTTCGAAGGGGTAATAACCTACACCATCAATTTGTCGGGCGACCCGTCGGTGGAATCGAGCATGGACATGCTGCCGCCTAGCATGCTCACCGCTGTGTTCAAAACCAGAGGCCAGCGCAGCATGATGTCCATAATGGGACAGAAAACCTTTGTCGATGCCAAAAAAGGCGTGGTGACCTCGCTGATAGACATGTCGATGCTGGGAATGGGCACCTACTGCATGGAAAACCCCTACGATGCCGTTAAGAACAACGCCGCCGACCAGCAGTCGAAGATTGAATTTACTGGCGAGACAAAGACCATCTGCGGCTACAAAGCCGAAAAAATTAGACTTGCTACTCCGCAAGAAGGTGCTTCGGTAGAGTTGTGGGTTACCCGCGACCTGACCATCGAGTCGGGACTGCCCACCATGCCCGGTTTGGAAGGTATGGTGCCCCTGCAGTTCGACATACAGTCGGCTGCCGCCGGAATGGGCAACATTACTATAGTGCTTACAGCCAAGGAGATAAAAGAGCAGAAAGTGCCCAACGACGACCTCCTTCCCCCCAAGGACTGCCAGAAGATGACACAGGAAGAACTCCAAAACCTGCTGCAACAGTTCCAGAACCTTGGCGGAGAATTGGACGAATAGTCACTTTTCAACAATATATAGTTTAAAATCCGTCGCCACAACGACGGATTTTTTTTGCGAAAAGGTGTAATTTTGCAAATTTAGTCCACACACCGAAAAAACTAATATCAGTATGTCAAAGAACGAAGCAAAGAAAAAGCCCGCCGCCAAAAAGAGAGGCCAAAGCAGCGTGGCGGCATTCCTTAAAAGTCCCGCATTCCAAAAGATTTGCGGAGGCTTTCTTATACTTTTCGCATTGTTTCTCGCCGTGGTCTTTGTCTCCTACTTTTTCTCGTGGGGCCACGACTACGGACAAACGGAAGAATACGAGAACTGGGGCGGCAAATTCGGCTTCAAGCTCGCCAACTTCTTTATATTCAACACTTTCGGTGTGGCCTCGGTGGGATTTATCGTGTTGTCCCTTTCGATAGGGTTCAAACTTTTGAATATCAATGCGTTGAAATTGGGACGCACCGCCACCATCGTCATCTTCTGGATGGTGTGGACATCGCTGTTTTTCGGTTTGATATACCTTTTTACCGACGCTTCGGCAAAAGCCGAGGGTGCCACCACCCCCGAATGGATAAGCATTTTGGCCGGCGTGGTGGGCTACAGCCTAGCTACGTGGATTAAGAAACTTATCGGCATTCCTGGATTGATAATTTTGTTGCTGTTTGCCGTAGTGTTGGGACTGTGGCTCATCCACCACGTGTCGTTCAAGGGCATTGTGGAGAAAATCAACGAAAATATCGAAAAACGCAAGGCGCAGAAGGCTCTTGAAATTGCCGAAAACAAAAACAAACCCGCCGACATCACGCAGCCCAAGGTGGAAAAAACCGTGGAGCCGGAGCATAAAACCGAGCCTAAAGGCCCCATAACCTTCGACGATTTGGAAAAACCCGCCGACACCACCCCGCCGACCACCCCCCTCAAAACCGAGCCGAACAACGACAAGAGCGACGAGGAGTTCGAGATTATCGACACCACTACACAGCAAACTCCCGAAAAGGACGAATCGCAAGAGGACAACGAGGAATACGAGAAGGAACACTACAACATCGACGAGCCATACGACCCGCGGCTTGACCTGCGCGACTACCAGTTCCCATCAACCGACATGCTCGAACACCACGAGGACAAAAACGTGGAGGTTACCCGCGAGGAGATGGTGGCCAACAAGGACAAAATCGTAAAAACCCTCAAGAACTACTCCATCGAAATCACCAAAATCACCGCCTCGCCCGGTCCTACCGTAACGCTTTACGAGATTGTCCCCGCACCCGGCATACGCATCTCCAAGATAAAAGTGCTGGAGGACGACATAGCGCTGAGCCTCTCCGCCCTCGGCATACGTATCATCGCGCCCATCCCCGGCAAGGGTACCATAGGCATAGAGGTGCCGAACGCCAAGCCGCAGGTGGTTTCGATGCTTACCATGATAAACTCCGACAAGTTCCAGAACAACAACTTCGAGCTGCCCATTGCCATAGGCAAGACTGTTAGCAACGAGACCTACGTCACCGACCTTGCCAAGATGCCGCACCTGCTTATGGCCGGTGCCACGGGACAGGGTAAGTCGGTAGGCTTGAACGCAATCATAGCCTCCTTGCTTTACAAGAAACACCCCGCCGAGCTGAAATTCATTATGGTGGACCCCAAAAAGGTGGAGCTGTCGCTCTACAACCCCATCGAGAAACACTATCTTGCCAAGCTGCCCGACAGCGAGGAGGCCATCATCACCGACGTGCGCAAGGTGGTTCGTACCCTCAACTCGCTGTGTATCGAGATGGACAACCGCTACGACCTGCTCAAGGACGCGCAGGTGCGTAACATTAAGGAATACAATCCCAAATTTATCGCCCGCCGACTTAATCCCCAAAAAGAGGTGAGTCCCAACAACTTCCACCGTTTCCTGCCATACATCGTAGTGGTGGTGGATGAGTTTGCCGACCTTATAATGACGGCCGGACGCGAGGTGGAGCAGCCCATAGCACGTATAGCCCAGCTGGCACGTGCCGTAGGCATACATCTGATAATAGCCACCCAACGTCCTTCGGTGAAGATTATCACCGGCACCATCAAGGCCAACTTCCCCGCCCGTATTGCTTTCAGAGTGACGTCGCAGGTGGACTCCCGCACAATTCTCGACAGCGGCGGTGCCGAACACCTCATTGGTCGTGGCGATATGCTACTCTCCACCGGCAACGACGTGCTGCGTCTGCAATGTGCACTTATCGACACGCCTGAGATTCAGGAGATAGTGAAATTCATCAGCCAGCAGAACGGTTATCCCGAATGTTTCGAGTTGCCAGAATACCTCGACGAGAGCGACGCTCCGAACAAAGATTTCGAGCCGGGCAAGAAAGACGCCCTCTTCGAACAGGCCGCCCGTCTGGTGGTGCTTTCGCAACACGGTTCCACGTCATTGCTGCAACGCAAGCTGGAGCTGGGCTACAACCGTGCCGGCAAGATTATGGACCAGCTCGAGGCCGCAGGCATCGTGGGTCCCTCCGAAGGCAGCAAAGCCCGCGAAGTGCTTGTGCGGTCCGAAGCCGAACTCGAAGAGAGACTGAAAAACATCATATAGCCCCGTGCTATGGCAGAAAACAACTTCCTCGACCACATAACGCACCCCGACGCCCAGCAGTACGCCGAGGAGCACACCTCGCCCGAAAGCGACACCCTTCACCGCCTCGACCGCTGGACACACCTCAAAATGCCCTATCCGCAGATGCTCAGCGGACATTATCAGGGCAAGCTGCTGGAGTTCGTCAGCCGACTGAAAAAACCGCACCACATACTCGAAATAGGCAGCTACGTGGGCTATTCCACCGTGTGCCTGAGCAAAGGTCTCGACCCGAAAGGCACAATACACTGCATCGAGGCCAACGAGGAGTACGAGGACATCATTAAAGAGACACTGCAAAAGGCGGGGATAGCCGACAGAACCACCCTGCATATAGGCGACGCCACCAGCATATTGCCGACGATCGAAGGCATAACATTCGACCTCGTTTTCATCGACGCCGACAAAAAGAACTACCTCAACTACTACGAAACCATTGTGCCTATGCTCGACAGCGAAGGGCTGTTGCTGATAGACAACGTGCTTTGGAGCGGAAAAGTGCTATATCCGCAGTCGGCAGGCGACAAGGAGACCGAAGTGCTGAAACAACTCAACGACCGTGTGCAAACCGACCCGCGAGTGGAAAACATACTGCTTACTGTACGCGACGGACTGATGATGTGTGTGAAATTGTAAAGCGCTGATAATATGTGGCTTGTCTAAAATTTTCGAGTAAAAACGATAAAAACAGCCTTCAATATTTTGAAATGCAAGAAAAAAAATGTAACTTTGCAGTTTCAAAAGTAGAGTTTTTAAACATCACAAACGAAAAACATAATTATGAAAAAACTGATACTTACGATGTTGGTAACGCTTGTTGTAGCGGTGATTTATTCGTGCAACAAAGAAAAAGACTGCATTTGCTCGGTAGAGGGCAAAGGCGATGTTGTAAGGATGCACATCAACGACGGCCAGTGTATCGACATCAGATATATCAACGACGCCAACGGAGTGGAAGAAGTGCGCGTTTTATGTATGGAGGACACCATTTAATTGAAAATCAATTCTATAACGTTATGAAAAGAGCTTTATTTATTATCGGATTTATGATGGTTGTGGGATTGATGGCTACATCCTGCAAAAAAGAGAAAGTTTGCGAGTGCAAATACACACGCACCTACGCCGACGACGAAAACACCTACTCGTTCCTGCTCGAGGTGAAGATAGACAAAGGCAACTGCGAGGACATCACCACCTACGGCACCACCGACAGGTCGGGCATCACTTTCACATCCGACGCCACGTGCGTACAAAAAGAATAGAAAAAACACAACAGAACTAAATACACAGATAATATGAACAAATTTATAACAGTACAGGAAGCCGTTGACAAAATCCACGACGGTATGACCATTATGGTGGGCGGATTTCTGGGCGTAGGCACTCCCGAATCCATCATCGACGGCCTTGTGGCCAAAGGTGTGAAAAACCTCACCCTCATCAGCAACGACACCGCATACGTGAACAAAGGTGTCGGCAAAATGATTGTTAACCACCAGATTAAGAAACTCATTGTGTCGCACATAGGCACCAACGAGGAGACAATAAACCAGATGAACAGCGGCGAGCTGGAGGTGGAATTCAGCCCGCAGGGCACACTGGCCGAACGTATCCGCAGCGGCGGAGCCGGACTGGGCGGCGTTCTCACACAGACGGGCCTTGGCACCGTGGTGGAGAAAGGCAAGGAGAAAGTTACCGTCGACGGTAAGGAATACCTGCTCGAGAAACCCCTCCACGCCGACGTGGCACTGATTGGAGCCAATATCTCCGACGAGGACGGCAACCTTATCTACAAAGGCACATCGCAGAATTTCTGTCCGCTGATGGCCACCGCCGCCGACTTGGTTATTGTGGAGCCGCAGGAAGTGGTAAAAACCGGCACGCTGGCACACGAAGCCATACGCACACAGGCTATTTTGGTTGACTATATCGTTAAAAAATAAGAATACCCAATTGCAAAAAAAAGGCTGCCCTGAGAGGCAGCCTTTTTTTATGTCTTAACGGTGTTTTACAGTTTGAAACCGAAAGTGAACATAATGCCCAAATTTTGGATGTAGTTGCGGTATTTTCCCACCACACCCAAATGGCCTATGCCCCATTGGTCGCCCTCGATGGTGAAATTCTTTTTGGTGAGGGTGAGATATACAGGTACCGCATAGTACAGGTTTGCCGAAACAAAAAGCAGGCTGTTTATGTTGTATATGGCACCCGCCCTGAGGCGCGCACTTACCTTGATGTTGAATTCGAAATTGTCTTTAATTAAATCTTTTGGGTCTTCGGGTATTATTTCGGTATATAGAGGGCTCTCCACAGTGGCACCATTTTTATCTACAGTGCTAATTTCCATAAATTGGGGAAATAACAATGCTTCGTAAAAATCGAGGCCACCGATAAGCTCTATTCTGTCGGTAAGCAGGTAGGAGAGATACACGCCCTCGTTTATATATATGGACGTAAAACTGTTTTTTATGGTGGTGATGCTGGCATTGGTATCGTTTTTGAATTGCACTGTCCACGATTCCATTGCATTGCCTATGCTACCGTCGATGCCGAGTCGAAGCCTACCATCGGCAATGTCGTGCTCGTGGCCGAGATATATTCCGTACACAAATGCGGGACGGTCCTTAAACGACCCAGGCACCTGCGTAAGTTTACAGTTGCTGTCGGGCCACATAAAAATGCTTTTTGCAAGGTTGAAATTTGTTCCTGCTGTGAGACCGATGCGAAAATCGGAGCGGTACAGCAGTCCGTTGTTCTCCTGTGAATAGAGCTGGCTTGTCGCAATGGCGAACAAAGCTGCCAGAAATAGTATTTTTTTTCTCATTGGGCGTTGGTTTTTATTGTGTTTCCGCATAAAAATACGCAGCGGAATTGTTTTGCAAAGATACGATTTTTTTTCTTAATAGTGATGAGTGATTGGTGATTAGTGAATTGATACGAGGTAAATAATTGGTATTCAATGGTTTGATATTATGGGTAAACACACGGATTTGTTCGCCACTGAAGTGGTAATTAGTATTCGGTTGTCAGTATTCAGCATTCAGTAGGGACGCACTGAGTGCGTCCGAATTTTGATGTAGAGACGATGTGCACATCGTCTCTACATATCCCCCGCGCAAATCCTTAACCCCAAAAATCACATCCGTTGCACAATAAAAACGGCCGGTTGCCGTTATCCGACAAATAACACATTTAAAAACGTAAAAACACATTATTATATGGCAGCAAAATCGATGTTAAGAGTACGTATGAGTGCCAAGGACGCTCATTACGGAGGAAATTTGGTTGACGGAGCGCACATGCTCCATCTCTTTGGCGACGTGGCCACGGAGCTTCTTATCATTCAGGACGGCGACGAAGGACTTTTCTGCGCCTACGACATGGTGGAGTTCAAGGCGCCAGTGTATGCCGGCGACTATATCGAGGCTTACGGCGAGATAACCCGCGTGGGCAACACTTCGCGTGAAATGTCGTTCGAGGCGTACAAGGTTATAGCCCCGCGTCCCGACATCAGCGACTCGGCAGCCGACGTGCTTCCCGAAAAAGTGCTGGTATGCCGCGCTCACGGCACCTGCGTTACCCCTAAAAAGTGCCAGCGCAAGAACAACTAAGCAAAAAAATTTGATTGGACATAAGGCTGTAATCCACAGGGTTGCAGCCTTTTTTGTTACCACCGAAGGTCGGAGAGACGCATTTCCAAAGGCTTGCAGCTGTTATCTCCGTTAAGGCGCAAGGTCGCGTAATCGTCGTAGAACTCCCCGGAAGTGTTGTTTTTTATAAACGACATCTTTGTGGTTTTCGAAAAGAAAGAGTTCACCCTGATTTGGCAATTGTCGCAAAACGCAATGTTGCTGTCGATATCGGAATTTATTGCTATGGCTTTGAATGTTAAACGGTCGGGAACGACAATAGTGCCGGTACTTTCTTCGCCTATTGAAATCACAATATGGGCATCGGAGTCGATGGTTTTGGGTGCGTACATACGGTACGAAACTTTGTCGATATCGTGAGTGCGGTAAGCATACGACAGGGTGGGCAACACAAAGGCCACGACAATCAGTGCGATGCACAAAGTTTTTATTTTCTGCGGTTTGCTGTCGGATTTGGTCCAAAAATAATTGGAAAGGAATATGTTCAACAACGCAAGCAGGGACATCGCTATGGCGTAGAAAAAGACTTTCGTATCAAATGTGCTATAAAAGAGGAAATAGGCAAATGCGTCGTTCATCTGCATCAGCCACACCAGCGATGCTATGAACAGAACCCACGCGGCTACGTCCTTGCGGAAGGTGGTGGCAAAAAGTCCGAAAAACGTTACAGTGCAAAGCACTGTGGTGGCCACGGCCCCGTACGAAAATAAGATAAACGCCACGCCAGAGACAATCTGCACCAAAGCTATGATTTGGAGCAGAACAAAACAGATTTTGTCGGTGCGTGTTTCTGTCATCGGGGTTGTCGTTTATCTAAAAATCAGCGGCGGAATAGCCGTACTCCGTCGCTGATTGAGGTGTTTCATTTTTAAGTCAAATCAAGCACTTGCCAGCGAGGCTTCGGGCTGGATTTTCTTTACAAGTCCTTGCAAAACGGTGCCGGGTCCCACTTCGATATAGGTGTCGAAACCGTCGGCCATCATATTCTGCACTGTGGCTGTCCAGCGCACGGGCGAGGTGAGCTGTGCTATGAGGTTTTTCTTGATGGTGTCGGGGTCGCTGGTGGGTTTGGCGTTTACGTTCTGGTAGATGGGGCACACGGGAGTCTTGAAGGCTGTCTTTTCGATAGCTTCGGCCAGTTCCACACGTGCGGGTTCCATCAGCGGCGAGTGGAAAGCTCCGCCCACTTTCAGCGGCAGGGCGCGACGGGCGCCGGCCTCTTTCAGCAGCTCGCAGGCTTTTTCGATGCCTTCCATACTGCCGGAGATTACCAGCTGTCCGGGACAGTTGTAGTTGGCGGGCACCACCACCTCGTCGATGGAGGTGCACACGTCTTCCACGGTTTTGTCGTCGAGGCCGATGATGGCGGCCATGGTGGAAGGTTTCAGCTCGCAGGCTTTCTGCATGGCGTTGGCACGTGCTATGACAAGACGCAGGCCGTCTTCGAAATTCATGGCACCTGCGGCCACAAGGGCCGAAAATTCGCCCAACGAGTGTCCTGCCACTGCCTCGGGCGCGAAATCGGCGAGGCTCTTGGCCAAAATGGTGGAGTGCAGGAATATGGCAGGCTGCGTAACTTTGGTCTGTTTAAGGTCGTCGTCGGTACCGGCAAACATAAGGTCGGAAATGCGGAAACCGATGATTTCGTTGGCTTGTTCGAACATGTCTTTCAGTTCGGAGGATTTCTCGTAGAGTTCTTTGCCCATTCCAACAAACTGGGCTCCCTGTCCGGGGAATAAATAGGCTTTCTTCATTTTTATAAACCTTTTAGTGTGAATGATATACGTTTTCTATGAGTGTCAACATCCAAGACTTTCACTTTCAGATGCTGATGTATTTTTACTACTTGGTTGGGGTCTTTCACATATTTGTCGCCCATCTGGCTCACGTGCAGCAGTCCGTCGTTGTGGATGCCCACATCTACAAAGGCGCCGAAGGCGGTGATATTGGTAACGATGCCGGGCAGCACCATGCCGGGACGCAGGTCGTCGATAGTGTTTATAGTGTTGTCGAATTCGAACACCTCGAACTTGGTGCGGGGGTCGAGTCCCGGCTTGTCGAGCTCTTTCATGATGTCCTGCAGTGTTGGCAGACCGCAGTCCTGGTCGACAAATTCGTTGATGTTTATCTTTGCCCTGAGGCTTTTGTCGGCCATCAGTTGCTCCACCGAGGCACCCACTTTTTTCGCCATACGTTCCACAAGGGCGTAGCGTTCGGGATGTACGGCGCTGCGGTCGAGGGGATTCTCCGATTCGCGGATACGCAGAAATCCTGCGCACTGCTCGAAAGCCTTGTCGCCCAGACGTTCCACCTTGAGCAGCTCTTTACGTGACGAGAAGGCCCCGTTGCGGTTGCGGTATTGCACTATATTTTTTGCCAATGCCGGCCCAATGCCCGACACGTACGACAGCAGCTCCTTGCTTGCGGTGTTGAGCTCCACGCCCACTCTGTTTACGCAACTCTCCACCACGTCGTTGAGGCTGTTCTGCAGCATGGTCTGGTCCACGTCGTGCTGGTATTGTCCCACGCCTATCGACTTGGGGTCTATCTTCACCAGCTCCGACAGCGGGTCCATCAGGCGGCGGCCTATGGAGACTGCTCCGCGCACCGTTACGTCGTATTCGGGGAATTCCTCGCGAGCCACCTCGGAGGCGGAATATACGGAGGCTCCGCTCTCGCTCACCATCACAATGATGATGTTGTTTTTGAAGTCGGCATGTCGCACTATCTCTTCCGTCTCGCGTCCTGCCGTGCCGTTGCCTATGGCTATGGCCTCGATGTCGAAAGCCTCGGCGAGGTCTTCGATACGTTTTATGGAGTCGCGTTCGTCGCGCACCGAGCCGAAGGGGTAGATGGTCTCGTTGTGTTCGAGGTCGCCTTGTTCGCTGAGGCACACCACCT
>JAEEGJ010011495.1_pt1 | contig 22437 bp, 26 predicted proteins | sample 8958761 | NCBI WGS metagenome assembly JAEEGJ01 (sample SAMN16246546, study PRJNA631951) | gut metagenome | biome: gut microbiome; feature: rumen; material: RS-attached | host: Bos | place: Iran: Karaj | collected 2018-10 | reverse complement strand
TTGAATTCTTTATATGCTGCTGAAAGCTTATCAACTCACCCAATTGCTAAAGCAATTTGTCACGATGTTGACGTTAAGATTTTAGCCGCTCGACAAAAAGATTATAAAGAAATCGCTGGTTATGGTGTTCAAACCACATACCATGACGAAGTCATCTATGCTGGTAGTGCTAAATACATGCTTGATTTAGGCGTCAAATTAGAAGGTGAAGAAGAAAAAGGTACAGTCGTTCACTGTAAGAAGGGCGATAGATACTTAGGATGCATCGTTTTAAACGATGAGATCAAAGCAGAAGCCTACGATATGGTCAAATTACTCCATAAGGAGAAAATGGAAGTTATCCTTTTAACTGGTGATAAGAAAGAAAACGCCGAACAAATCCAAAATGAACTTGGTATAGACGAAGTCTATAGTGAATTAACGCCAGAGCAAAAGACCGAATTACTCCAAAAAGAAATGAGTTCTTCTTCGAAGGCTATTACATATGTCGGTGATGGTATTAACGATGCTCCAAGTATTATCTTAAGTGACGTCGGTATTGCTATGGGCGCGATTGGTAGTGATATCGCAGTGGAAAATGCTGACGTCGTTATCATGAATGATAATCCCGCTAAAGTTTATGAAGCAGTTAAGATTGCTAGAATTGCTAGACATACAGCAATCTTCAATATTGTATTTGCTTTATTAGTCAAGTTGGTGGTTGCCATCTTAGTGGTTATCCCAGCTCTTAATATTCCAATGATGGTTCCAGTTATTGCTGATACTGGTTTGACCGTCTTACTTGTCGTTAACTCTTTATTAATCCTTTATAGAAAAGTCGGAAAATAATTAGGACGTGTATATAAAAAAGCACGCATCCTCTCTAGCATAAGGATGCGTACCATTGTGGATTAATTTGTTAATTACTTAGCGAATTTCTCGGCAGTTTCAATACCGATTTCAATCATTCTTAATAAGCCGTTTTGTCTTTGTTCAGGAGTGAGCTCATCTTTGATTAAGAATGAATCACTAACTGTTAAGAGGCAAAGGGCTTTTTTCTTGAGTTTGGCAGCGTTGCAATATAAGGAGAACGCTTCCATTTCAACCGCTAGGACGTTCATATCAGCCCATTTCTTCCAACCTTCTTTATCGGCGTTATAGAAGACATCACTTGATAAGACATTACCAACGTGAACAGGAATCTTTTTCTTTCTTGCGGCATTGACAGCAGCTTCCACTAAATCGAAGTCTGCGCTTGCGGAATAATGACCGTTTAATCCATATTGATGGATCCAGTTACTATCTGTTGAGGCTGCACTTCCGACAATGATATCAAATAGGTTAATATTTTCTTGATAAGCACCGCATGTTCCGACGCGGATGATGGCATCCACGTTGTAGCGGGAGAATAATTCATAAGAATAAATACCGATGGATGGCATACCCATACCGGAGGCCATAACGCTAATCTTTTTACCGTTTTTAGTGTAACCGGTATAACCGTAAATATTTCTCACGCTTGTCACTAGTTTGACATCGTGAAGGTAAGTATCAGCAATTAACTTGGCTCTTAATGGATCGCCAGGCATTAAAACAACGTTAGCAAAATCGCCAGGATTGGCACTATTATGAGGTGTTGGCATATCGTATTTCTCCGTTTCCTAAAATATTTTACATAACTTAAAGATGTTTCTCAATAGAGAATGTCTTTGACCTTCGAGGGATAAACCAGTAGACTAATAGAGATATGAAAGAGTTTGCCTTGAATCAAACATATGCGAAAGTTCTATTAACAATTTCTGAACTTAATAAGCATTCTTATTACCCATTAAATGAAGGCTTGTACAAAATCTTAACCGGTGTTCTTGATGATGAAACTGCTAGTTTCACAGCGATTCCAACATTCGGCACCCTTACTTCTTATAGCAGTAAGAGAATTTGTCACCTCACATTAATGCTTTTCAGACACGGACTTATTGGTAAGATCTTTGATCCAGGAACACAAAAACTCTACTTTAGGACAACTGAAACTGGTGAAGCTATGCTTGATGATTTTTATAAGAAACATCGTTGCTCATTTGCCAGAAGAAAACCGAAAGATGTCCAAACTATCGCGAAAATTGTCTAGTTTTCGTGTCTTTGGTTGAAAATATATTTCTAAAAATATATCATTAAATTACGCCTAATCGGCATAAAGGAAAGCATAATTATGACATTTGCATGGAATCTTGGTATTGGTTACTTTATTGTTTCACTTTTATCCATACTTCTTGTGTATGGAGCGTTAATATTTGTATTAATCAAAGTTGCTAAGCGCCGTTCATCTTTCATTTTTGCAGGCTGTTCCGCATTTTTATTCTTAATTGGCTTCCTTTTTAATTTAAATATCGTTTGCATTTTAGTGTCATTCGTATCCGCTGCCGGTTTGGCGGCATGCTTCTTTGCTAACCTTGGTGATGTGAGAAAGTTCATTGCTAACCCATTCTCACGTACCACAGCTAAAGCTGCTAACTTCGGTATTGAAAAAATCTACGATACACAACAACTTTACAAAAACATTGAAACAGCAGTTATTGCTCTCTCTAATGCCCGTATCGGTGCTATTATCACATTTGAAAAAAATACTAGTTTGAAAGATATCATTAAAAATGGTGTTCCTGTTCACGCTCCTGTGACAAGCGAAATCCTCCTTACCATCTTCTATCCTGGCACACGTTTGCACGACGGTGCAGTTGTGATTCATGGTAATGAAATCGTTGCCGCTAGTGTCTTCTTTACACCAACCACCAAACCATTCGCTGGTAAATATGGTTCCCGTCATAGAGCAGCCATTGGTATTTCTGAAGTTTCTGATGCTGTCACAGTGGTTGTTTCTGAAGAAACAGGCCGTATCTCATTTGCCATCAATGGTGATTTAGAAGCTGTTAACCAAACCAATTTCTTAAGAGTTTTTGAGAATTACATGGGTGACAGTTCCTCCTCAGATTCCGAGGAAGAATAATGGACACCAAAGAACTATACGATTACATATTAAAAATCCAATCCATCGCTAAAATCGGATTGGTTTTTTCTAAAGATCCATACGCTATTACTAACTATCAACAGATCAATGATTTGACCATTGAAATGTTAGAAAAGCTGATGGAAATTGAATTCAATCGCCCTAATTATTTCTCTAGAGATATTTATCCTACACCAAGCGTATCTGTGAGAGCGGTAATTTTAAACAAAAATCGCGATAAAGTATTAATGGTTAGAGAGTGTAATAGTGGTACTTATTCCTTCCCTGGAGGCTGGGCAGATTTATATGACTCTGCTGGTCAAACCGCTATTAATGAATCAAGTCAAGAAGCTGGTGCAGATATCGAACTTGTGAGACTAGTGGGCGTCCTTAATAGAACACCATTTAAAACCTCGGTAAGCGTACCAGAATATCTCGTTGTTTTTGAGGCTAAACTCAAAGGCGATCTACACGAACACGAATATGAAACCGACGATGTCGATTGGTTCCCATTAGATAGCCTTCCTCTAATGTCTAGAAAAGTTGGCAAGGAAGAAATCAACCGCATCATTGATGCTGTTAGAACAGATAAAACAATTTTTGACTAATAAAGTTTTCTAAAATGTCCTTAAAAAATAAGGTCATTTTTGCTATATTATTTTATATGGCGAATTTAGTTATTCTCACAAAATTAACAAATATCCAACTAGCGTTCCTCATTATCGCGCCAGCAGTGCTTTTATTGTTCGCTGCAGTTTGCCTATATTTCCCAATATCTCACGCTTATAACCGTAAGCATTTCCAAATTCATTACTACAAACGCGTTTATAAAGTCGCTTTAGAAAACGACTACTTCTTAATCAATCAATTTGTTTTCAAAATCGACTCATCAAAACTCGCTAGTGTTGATCATATTTTGTTTGGTAATAAGTACATCTACGTTCTTTCTAGCAAATATTATCAAGGTGATTTAGTGGGCAAATATCACGATAAGTCCTTAATTTTTATCTCTCATAGAGGTAAAAAGTGCTACACAGATAATCCGTTTAACCAAGTGAAGTTTTTAGCGAGCAAGTTATCTTCTTCCACAGGCATTGATGCTTCATTAATGATTGGTATCGTTTTGGTAAACGATGACTGCAAGGTCGCTGTTCAAAGTGATTCCAAACAATTTTACATTATCCAAAGGAAGCGTTTCGCATCTTTGATTAAGGCAATTGAATCTCGTCCAGTTGAAGAGATCAACCAAACACAATTACAAAAGGCTGTGCAATCTATTGCAAAGCAAAATAAGAGGAAGAAAGAATGAACGAATCAGTAATCAAGACTTCTTTCCTTCGCTTTAAAAAGAACATGTCATCGTATATCGCTGTTGGTATATTGTGTGGCTTATTTTTAATCTTGGTCGCATCTCTTGCGTTTATCGATGAACTCGTTTTCCTTCTTGCTATACCATTACTAGCGTTACCAGTCTTATTCGCTTCTCATATCAGCTGCTATCTTTTAGAAGCACAAGAACCAATCACTATGGGAGCGTTTTTCCGTTACTTAACAAGTTTCTTTAGGCCACAGTTTAGAGGTAGTTTTAGAGCGATTATTTCCTTCCTCATTTCCTTGCTTATATATTTCGGCTTAGCAGTCATTTCCTATATCGTAATGTTCGCTATTTTTAAAGCACATTACGGTCAACCATTTATCGACGCTACTAACAATTTGCTTGAACAATATATGAAGGGTATTACCTACGAAGAACTCCTCGTAATTTTAAAGGATAACGACGGAATTCTATTAACCTTCATGTCTTTTGTTAGCGCTCTTCCATTACCTGCTAGTATTGTGACATTTATCGTTCTTATTTCTTATAATTCAATTTCGCTTTATTACCGCGCTAATATCACTAGTGGTGCACCGTCTTTATTACGCTTAGGCATCGCTAATGCTTATAGAACAAATAGAAAAGCCATGATCAAAGATTGGCTCAAAATTAACTGGTGGCTTATTGCCTTACCGATAATTGGATGCGCTAGTGCAGGCGCGATATGCGTATTCGCTACCAAGACCTATACTTTATTACCAGCGTTTGTCACTGTTGGTGCTTTTATCTTATTAGTGTTCTTTCTTCCATTTTATTTCCCTAATATGGAAGTTTTATATCATCGTTACGAAGAATCCTTTAAAGAAGGCAATAAAAAAGCCATCGAAATCTTCCTTGAACGTATTCAAAACAGCATTGAATTAAGCGAAGAGGAAAGGAAAAAACTCGAAGAATCCTTCAACGACGATAGTGAGAAGAAGGAATAAAAAAACCTAGACATTTGTCTAGGTGATTCTCTGTCTGGAGCAAGTGACGGGAATCGAACCCGCATATTAACCTTGGCAAGGTTACGTTCTACCACTGAACTACACCTGCATTTGGGATTTCCAAATCGCGCCTAATTATTATAACAAAACCAAAATATCTTGCAATACTAACTTATCAAAACTTTTTAGAGGTAAAAATATGATTACAAACAAACAATTAGCGGACTTAATATTTCCTAACATTACGGAAACAATTGATGACCTAGAAAAAAGATACCCACCAAGAAATCTTCCTAGTGGTGCAGAGGTCACAAGATTTGCGCCAAGCCCTACGGGCTTCTTGCACACAGGTTCTCTTTTCACATCAATGATTTGCCGTAAAGTTGCTACTCAAAGCAATGGTGTTTTCTATATTAGATTAGAAGATACAGATACCAAAAGAGAGATTGCTGGATCAGGTGAACAACTATTAAAACAATTAAACATTTTTGATGTAAATCCTGATGAAGGCTACCTTGGAAACAGTGAAAAAGGTAATTATGGTCCATATATTCAATCTCAAAGAGCCGCTATTTATTGTGTAGTCATTAAACATCTTTTAGAGGAAGGCAAAGCCTATCCATGCTTCTGCAGTGCGGAAGATGTTGAAGCTATCCGTCAAGAACAAGAAAAACAAAAACTCAACCCTGGTTATTATGGTGAATTCGCTAAATGCCGTAATCTCACTAACGAAGAAAGATACGAAAGAATTAAAAACGGTGAAAAGTTTGTCATCCGTTTCAGAAGTAGTGGTAACCATGAAAACAAAATCAAAGTTAGAGATTTAGTCCGTGGTGAATTTGAAATCGCTGAAAACGATCAAGACATTGTTATTTATAAGAGTGATGGCTTACCAACATATCACTTCGCTCACGCAGTTGATGATCACTTTATGAGAACAACAACTATTATTCGTGGTGAAGAATGGGTTGCATCCTTACCAATTCACGTCGAATTATTTGCCGCTTTAGGTTGGCAAGCACCAAAATATGCCCATTTACCAGTCATCATGAAAGTTGATGAAGAAACAGGTAATAAGCGTAAACTTTCCAAACGTAAAGACCAAGAAGCCGCTGTTAGCTACTTCATCGAAGATGGTTATTTACCAAAAGCCTTAATTATGTATTTAATGACCATTGCTAATTCCAATTTTGAAGAATGGATTTTAAATAACAAGTTTGAAGGTATGGAAAACTTTGTTTTCTCATTCGCTAAGATGAATAACGAAGGCGCCTTATTCGATATGGGCAAACTTAACTTCTTCGCTCGTGAATTACTTGTTAAATATAACAAAGATGAATTTACCGATTTAGCGTTAGCCTATGCGGAAAAATATAATCCAAAACTCTATGAAACCATTAAGAGCAATAAGGCTTATTTTGCTGACATCATTAACATTGATAGAGAAAAAGCCAATCCAAGAAAAGACTATGAAAAGTTTGGTAATATCTTAGATATTATTGGTTTCTTCTATAAAGATGGTTATGAAGCCGCTATTAAAAAACCATTACCATTTAACGAAAAGTTCTCTAAAGAAGACTTAGTTGAAGCATTAAACGCTATCAAAGATAGATTAAATGTTAACCAAGATGAACAAATCTGGTTCAATGATTTAAAAGAAATTGGCGTTTCTTTAAACTATGCCGCTAGTAACAAAGATTACAAAGCTAATCCAGAAGCTTATAAAGGCAACATTGGCGATTTAGCGGAAATACTTCGTATTACCTTAACTGGCAGAAAGAACGCTCCAAACCTCTGCTCAGTCATGTATGTTTTAGGTTTAGAAGAAACACATCGTCGTATTGATACCGTTATTTCTTTATTAAAATAATTTAAGAGAGTATAATTACTCTCGCTGGTCCTATGGAGAAGTGGCTTAACTCATCGCCCTCTCAAGGCGACATTCACGGGTTCGAATCCCGTTGGGATCACCAAACAGGACTCTATGCGAACCCTCGTTTCTACTGTGATGGTAAATTAATTGCTAAGGCAATTGATTTAAAACCTTACATTGAAGCAAGAAGAGCTCGTTTAGATAGAAAGAAGAATCACTAATAAGTGGTTCTTTTCTTTCATTAAAAGAAGAACCAGCAGTATAATTAAGGCATGAATAGATTAAAATCTAGTTTGCTTTTACTTGTCGTCTTTGTTCTTTCTTCTTGCGGTACAAGCGCTATTTCTTCAGAATCATCTTTTAATAATGCTTCTCAAGAAAGTTCAGTATTTGAAATGAGCACTTCCTCAAGCGATAGCACAAGCGCATCATCAAACATCAATGCAAATATAAAACCTTTCAAAGTATATGATGTTTACCTTGATGATGCCATTCCAGATCCTTATAGCTTTGTTCTTGAAGAATTTGAAGATCAGACTTTTTATTTAGACGAAAACATAAGAATTACAAATGAAACTTATGGTACCATAATGAGTTATTCTTCGGCGGTATATGTCTTTGATGCAAATAATGATGGATATCGTGATTTCTGCACTGTCAGGAGCGATGGCAGTGGCGTCATTTATTGGTATGTGACTATCTATGATTTGCACAACCAAAAAGAAATCTTCAAACACTGGGAAAGACTACGTTATTCATATTTTTTGTTGCTTAAAGAAAACGATTTATATGTAAAGCAAGTCAGCGACTATTATACTGATGAAACAATTAACGAAGGAAAGGTATCCTTTGATAAAAGCAAAGGAGTCTATATTAGTTGGAACAAAAATTATGATATCTCTGATTTTGATGTACAGATTACTTATGCTAATCCTGAACACACTCCTCTAACTGTTAAAAAAGAAAAAGACATTTCTTACGTAATTGTTGATGGTGTTTCACAATATTTCTTTGATATTGATATACACGCTAATGCTAATTATGGGGAAGACTATTTACCGGTTTCCTTTGCGATGCCTGCTAATAGGTTTTCTATTTCCAGGGTTTCTAAGACAAATTCTCTACAACGATATTGCTTTTTCTTTACTGATAATTCTGGTCCTGAATGCACAGTACACATCAATGTTTCTAATATTACTAAAACATTTGTCTTTTCTATAAGAAGTGGTCCAACTTATCTTACTTTAGGGGACGTCTTTTCTTGGTCTAAAGAAGTCACGTTAGAAAGCATCACCATGCTTGAGTATGAATATGAGTCGACATTTAGCCCTTTTCTCGCCCGGTCTCGACACATTTATCGTGCCTATGATCGGAGTGTGTTTTCTAAAGCTTTATCATTTTTTAATCAAGTGGCCTTTGAAGTATCCCCTGATGACTTTGATTTCTTAACTAATGAATTTCAGACTTACCGCAAGTATCGTTTTTATCTAGGAGAACAAATTTATTCTTATCAAGCCATTTCGACTTTCGTGGAATCTAATGGAAAATGGTATAAACTCAGGTCTATTTTAGAAATAAGTATATCGGAAAAAGATAGTTTTTATGCATTCCCATCAAGTCTCAAAGAAACATTAATTTATAATTCTGATAGCACAGAAACAGGCCAATCTATAGACTATCTAAGTGATTTGTTGTTCACAGAAAACAGCACTCATAACAAAAGCGTGGATGATGCTCAATACTATTTCGTGATTAATAATGTTAAGTTTTGCATCTTGTCCCCAAAAGAATTCCTTTCTAGCGATAACAATTATCGTTATCTATACACAATTGTGAGCGATAAAGATTTTTCTAGCTTATTTTAAATTATTGTTTAGAATATCGCTTTTAGTATCATCGTTTAAACTTTGATCACTTTCTTCTAAATATTTTAGATATGTTTTCCATAGTTTTGGCATTATTAGCATTCTTTTTGTTTCATCGTCCAAAGGTCTAATGTTAATCTTGGCTCTAAGTAATGCCTCTTCAAATGTTGGAGCGTCTCTTCCAATAGTTCTTTTCTTAGCAGTGGTGGTCCCCATAGTTTTAGAATCATCTTCCACTAATAACCTTTGATCTTCTGGAATCATGATGTTTGCTAATTCTTTTATAAAAAACTTCATCATCTTTTCGATATAAGAATTCCAATCTTTAATTAGACACGTATTGTTATCGACATTTTCCTTTACAATCATGATAAATGTACCTAGTAGCATACTCGTTCTTGCGGTTAGTTCTTTTGCTTTCTCTTCATTGTTCATTATCAAATCTCCTTTATAAATAAAAAAACCACAGAAGTGGCAATTTAACTTTCTGTGGTATTAAACATTAATCAAGAATACTGATGTACTTATTTAATCTTTCTAATAAATATTTTCCAAATAGATTAGCCATAGCTTTAACTCCGCTTCCTGAACCGTGAGAATCAAAAGCGTCATAATAAGCTTTTCTATCTGTAAACTTAATATCGATTGGAGGATAGCCTAGTTTCATTAATTCTAAGTTCACTAATAATCTTCCAGTTCTTCCGTTTCCGTCAATGAATGGATGAATATGTTCGAACAAGATATGAAACCTTGCTAGTTTAGAGATAAAGTCCTCTTCAATAGCTTCATACATATTTAATAAGGATTGCATTTGTGGCCCAATCAAATATGGCTGCACAGGTGTATGTTTTGCACCCACAATAGTGACTGGCACTTTTCTATAAACGCCTCTATCTAATGGCTTATCCGCTAAAACGAGGTAGTGGATTCTTTTAATCACATCTTCACTTAATGGGGTTTTGTTTTTAACTAAATCGCAAATATAATCAAAAGCTTCTTTATGACCAACGGCTTCCATATGATCTTTAAGTGGTTTTTGATCAATGGTCATACCTCTAAGAACTAAGTCAGTTTCTCTTAATGTCAAAGTATTACCTTCGATAGCGTTACTGTTATAGGTATATTCCACGATAAACTCTTCATTAAGTCTTTCTAATTCACCTTCTGTTAATGGTCTTTTAGAATCTAAGATTTTCTTTAATTCGAGAATCTTCTCTAAATAGCCTCCATTAGTTTTAACTCTTCCATCAACTGGCTTAACAGCATTATCAGGAATATACCAAGTCTTGCCAATCAATTCCGCTCCATCGATTTTACCTTGGGAGCATAAAACACGAATCCTTCTATCAGAGATTCCCCATTTTTCACTAGCTTGCTTTGTTGTCATTGCCATAAAGTATTATACCTCTATCGGAATAATAATAACACATAACGGAATAATATAAAAGCATTATCGGAATAATATGTTAATAAGCTAAAAACAGTACATTTCTACTGTTTTATTTATTATAAATAAATACAATTAATAATTCTCGCTTATTTAAATCCGTTTCGTTAGAATCTTGTATCAATCACCACAAGTTGATAATAGGATTGATACAAACGTGTCAGTCCTTTTGTTTTATTTCTTCTGCTTCAATAAAATCCACCCAGCTACCATAGTCATAATTTCTTTTTGCTTCAGAAGTATGAATTATTCTAACGTAAGGATCTTTCATAATTTGATTAGTTATTCCCTCTTCAATAGAAGGTAGTGTTTTTGAAAAGTTGTCTAAAGTATTTTGACTTCTTTCGTAGACATTCGCTAAAATCTGACTTTCTAAGTCATATCTAGATAAATTGTTCTCGATGGTCGTTCTAATATAAAACAAGCATTTCTCTAGTGTTTTACACTTATCAATAATGATTCTATGGTGTCCCCAAGGAACCATTGTCAATTCTCCCACAAGTTGTGGGAAAATGTCTTTATACAGAGTATAAAACTTTTCTGCATATCTAAGGTTGTGGCATTGTATCATTTCTGTCCATTTAGGCCAAATATATTAAAAATTGAGTCACGTGGTGGCTCTTTTTTATAACAAACTCAAAATAATCGAAGTTTTTTGTGAACAAAAGCCTAGTATCTCTTAGAAAAGAAGTTCTACAATAGTTTTGTAAAGAAGGTTTATTTCTATGAATAAAAAACTTATTTTAAGCGTTTTGACGTTGTTTACTTTATCACTTCCTGCTTGCGGCCCTTCAGGCACTAAGTCTAATTTTAAAAACTTCAACGATGATGAAGATTTTGAAATCCATACCGCTGAACAAAAAACATTTCTAGCGTATAGTGGTGACTATGTCAACATGCCAGATGAAGCATATCCTGATGGCAAACAACATCTATCTGATTCAAATCCTATTACATTAACTTGGGACTATACTGTTCCAGAAGGTAAAGAAGTCGCTAAATATAGTATTGTTTATGGTCAGCAAAAAGACTTAAGCGATGGTTATCGTATTGATGGCAGTAGTGAAAAAACCATTAGTTTCTATAATCCATATTTAGGAAGAAACTATTACAAAGTAATCGCAAATTTCACTGATGAAAGCACCGATGAATCTCTTGTCCGTTGGTTCGAAGTGGATGAAACATATCCAAGAAACCTCACAATTTCTGGCATGACCAATTGTCGTGATATTGGTGGTAGAACTCTTGCCAATGGTAATAAGATTAAGCAAGGCCTTATTTTTAGAACAAGTGGTAAGAACCAAAATGGTTCTTTAACTGACGCTACAACTGAAGAAATGGTGGGCCATCTTAAAGTTAAAAATGAAATAAACCTTGCGGGTGATAGCAACAGCTATAACTTGAGTTTAGAAGGCACAACTTTAATCCAAAGCTGCAGAATGGATACATCCAGCACTGGTGGTGCTAACGCTAACCACTTATCAAGAAATGCTGAAGCCGCTAAAAACTTCTTCAACATCTTAGCGGACTCAAATAATTATCCACTTTTCTATCACTGTAAAATTGGTACAGATAGAACTGGTTTATGCTCTGTCTTATTGGGTGGTTTATTAGGCGCTTCATTAAATGAAATCTATCAAGATTACTTATTCTCTAATTTTGGTAAGATCGGTGAAAAAAGAGGTATTGGCACTGGCGATAGCCACGATATGCTCAAGTACATGGACGATATCTTAAGATTCTCTGGCGAAACATTCCAAGAGAAAGTTTATAACATCTTATTATCAATTGGTGTTTCTGATGAAACACTTGATGCAGTCATCACTAACTTAACAGAAGGTAAAATCGCGAAGAGAAATAGTGAAAAAGAAGTCGTTGCGCGCGCTGAAAAATTAACCGCACAAGGTGTAAACATTACAACCGATGATTCAGAAAGAAATCACCCAGATAGTTACTTTGTTTTAGATAGCGATTCCCAATCCGTTAGCTATGCATTTAATGCTAAAAAAGCATACACGGGTCAAGTGGTTGCCTATCTCGGAAATAGTGATAACTCAGAAACAAAGAAGATCGCGGACGCTATTGACTGCGAATTAGATAACGCTGATATCGAAATTGTTGATCAAACATATTACCAAGCTCGTATGGGTAAATGTACTGTCAGTGGTAGCTCAAGAATGAATTACTATCCAGTCATTTTGGGTACAGTCGATATCTCAAAAGGCGAACACACAATTACCATTAAGGGCACAAGCAACACTATGAATCTCGGTGGCATTTACATCTTTGATAACGCTAGCGCTGGTGGCAGTAACGGTAGAGTTAGTCAATAAGCCACTAAATTATAAATACTAAGGTATGCATAGCATACCTTTTTATTTATGCCTTTGTAATCATAGTGTAAATGTGATAATTTATATAACTGCAACCAGCAAAGGAAGGATGTGGTTCATTAATGGATGTACCTCTGTCGTGGGTAATCATTGGAATCTGTGTATTAGCACATTTTTTCTTTTCTGCTGGTGAAACCGCTCTTGCTTGTGCCAACAAATTCAAAATGCAAGTTGAGGCGGATGATGGTAAAAAATCAGCGCGTCTAGTCCTACACGTAGTTGAAAAATATGACCGCGCTTTAATAACAGTATTAATCGGAAGCAATATCGTTTCGATTGTCGCTAGTGCGATCTCGACAATCCTCTTTTATCACATTCTTTCTTCTTCCGGTTTAGTGCCTGATACGATATCTTTGATATCGTCAATTATCATTTCCTTACTCATTTATGTTTTTGGTGATGCTCTCCCTAAGACCATTGCCCGTAGTATTCCAGATACTATTTCCAAAGCTTTCGTTTATCCGATTTATTTCTTTATGCTCATTCTTTTCCCAATCACTTATGTGTTTGATAAGTTTGCAAGATTAATCGAAAGAATCTTTAGAGTCAAAGACGAAACAACATTTAACGAAGAAGACTTTGAAAACGTCGTTGAAAAGGTTTCTGATGAAGGCATCATCGAAGAAGAACAAGGTGATATTATTCAATCTGCCTTAGAATTCGCCGATACGAATGTTAAGGAAGTTTTAACGCCACGTAAACGTATTTATGCTTTGGATATTAGAACCTTAGACAAAGAAAAACTACATCAAATCATTATTGAAACTAACTACTCTCGTATTCCTATTTATGATGGAAATATCGATAACATCATCGGTGTTTTGCATATTAAGACCTACATCAGTGCTTATTTAAGAAATCCAAATATTTCTATTAGAAGAAAGCTTCAAAAACCATATTTCGTCTCATCAAATATCATGATTGATGATTTATTTAATGGCTTTAAAAAGCATCACACTCATATCGCTATTGTTAGAGACAAAAACAAAAGTGTTATTGGTATGGTGACCATGGATGACGTATTAGAAGAACTTGTGAGTGATATTTCAGAACCTTCACAAGTGAAAGGACGCAAATAGTATGCAGTGGTATTATTGGTTAATTGTTGCTATCTGCGCCATCTTCTCTATGTTCTTTTCTGCTGCCGATATGGTTTATGGCATGGTCGATAAAGATCGTCTCGCTAGAGAAAAAGGCAAAAAAGAAAAACGCGCTAAATTAGCGATTAAAATCGCTGATGACTATGAATTATCCATTTCCGCTATCTTATTAGGCAATAACATCGTTAACATCTTAGCGGCTTCTATTGTGACATTTATTGGTCTTGCTTTAGCAAACGATCAAGATATCGGTGCCACAATCGCCACAATTTGTTTTACTGCCTTTATTATTGTTTTCTGCGAATTTATTCCTAAGGCGTTTGCTAAGAGATTTAATTACTCCTTAGCCATTTCCTTTGCTTATCCAGTCGTCTTCTTTAAATACTTGTTCTTCCCTCTTGTTTGGCCAATCGCCAAGCTGTTTAAAACTTTCGGTAGATTATTCGCTAAAAAGAGCAAAGAAGAAGATAAGATCGATGAAGATGTCTTAACAGAAATGGTGGACGCCATTGAAGAAGAGGGTATTCTCGAAGAGAATGAAGCGGATTTAGTAAGAAGTGCTATCGATTTAAACGATATTGAAGCGTTTGAAATTATGACTCCTCGTGTCGATGTTTTTGCTATCGATGTGGAAGACGATATTAATGAACTCATTAAAGATAAAGAATTCTTTAAATATTCAAGAATTCCAGTTTATGAAGAAACAATTGATAACATTGTTGGTATTTTACCAATCAAGGTTCTAGCCAAGAAGTTATTAGCAGGTGAAAAAGTCACTGATATCTTATCAATGTGCTATAAGCCAATCGTTGTGCCTAGAAACCATCAAATCCTCGATGTTTTACAAGAATTCAAAAAGAGCAAGATTCATATTGCGGTTGTCATCGATGAATACGGTGGTACCGAAGGTATTTTAACAATGGAAGATATCTTAGAAGAAATCGTTGGCGATATCTTTGATGAAAGCGATGAAATTGAAGAAGAATACATTGAAAAAGGTCACGGCATTTATATTGTTGATGGCACGATGAATATTGATGATTTCTTCGAACTAATTGGTTATGAAGATGAAGTGGAAACCGATTACACAACAGTGGGTGGTTTCTGCCAAGACATCCTAGATAGATTCGCTAAAAAAGGCGATGAATTTGACTTTGCGCATTATCATTTCAAAGTGTTAGAAGCTGATGAATTCACAGTTGAAAGATTAAAGGTTGAAGACTTAGAATTCGAAGAAGAAGAGTAGTGTAATATGAATGAAGGCTTCACTAAGGTTTTAGTCCTTTCAGTAGGTAAGAGTAATTCTCTTGAACTCAACCATGCTCAAAACGAATTTGCGTTGCTCCTTAAAGAAGTTAACTGTCAAGTTGTTGAGTACTTTTCTCAAAACCTTGAGTATGTCGAAAACGCTACTTATTTAGGATCTGGTAAACTCGCTGAAGTGGCCGATTATTATCACCGCTATAATGAGCAAAATCCAGATTCGCCTATCGAATTAATTGCCTGTAATTTTGAACTTTCTGGATTACAAAAGAAGAACATTTCTCACATAATTGGGGCGGATGTGATCGATAGAACATTTGTCATTCTCGATATTTTTGAAAAGAACGCCAAGACTAGAGAAGCTAAACTTCAAGTCAGTATTGCTAGACTACAATACTTAAAGAGTCACCTTGTTGATGAGAAAGCTTCCTATTCACAAGTGACTTCTGGAAGCGGCCACAATAAAGGTAAAGGCGAAAAGCAAATTGAACTTTCAAGAAGACAAATCAATAAAGCCGTTACCCAAAAGAAAAAAGAGTTAGAAGAAATCAAACTTTCACGTCGAAACATGCGCGTTTCACGTTTAAATAACCCAATACCAAAAGTGTGTATTGTAGGATATACTAATGCCGGTAAATCTACCTTATTAAATCGACTTGTCTCATTAAGCAAGGAAGATAAAATGGTCCTAGAAAAGAATGTCTTATTCGCAACTTTAGAGACCGCTACTAGAGGTATCTCTATCTTTGGTTATCCTTCCTTCTTTTTAACCGATACTGTTGGTTTTATTTCTAATTTGCCAGTCTACTTAGTGGACGCATTCCGTTCCACTTTAGAAGAAATTAAAGAAGCAGATTTATTAGTCCAAGTTATTGATATTTCTGATCCATTCAAAGAAGAAGAAATTGCTACCACAAAGCAAATCATTAAAGACTTAGAAGCTGATTCTATTCCTATGATTAATATTTATAACAAATATGATTTATTAGGAGGATGCGCTAACTTCTTACCAAAAGAAGATGAACTCCTGGTCTCTTTATTAGAAAAAGAAGATATTGAAGATGCTTTAAAGTTTATCGTGTCCAACATCACGAAAAACTGGGAAAACCATAAAATCAATTTGCCTTATTCCGTAGACTTTGCGTCTTTTAGCAAAGAAAACTACGTCATTAGCAAGAAAGAAAAAGAAGACTCCTATGAAATAGAAGCCTTCATCAATCCTGCTTTTAAATACAAATATCTTAGCTATTTGAAATAGCTTTCATTGTTTTGCAATATAAGCGATAAACTTCATCGGCTACTTGCTCAATGGTTTTATTTTCGCTATCGATGCGATAATTGACATTTGGAATGTTACCAGAAGCAAAGATCTTACGATCGTTTTCTAAACGTCTTTGTGCATCTGCTTCGCTATCGCCACGTTCAAGCATTCTTCTATATCTTACATCTTCAGAAGTGGATAAATAAAAAGTCACAATTCTTTTGTCGTTCAACGAAGAATATGACTTTAAACCTTCTAAATCAATAACCACTGAACGATTGTCAGCGATTTGAGATTTTGTAGAACCATAATAGTTACCGTTATATAAAGTGTGTTCAACGAAAAGATCTTCTTTAATCATTTCTTGGAATCTTTCTTTCGTCACGAAAAAATAATCCCTACCATCGACTTCGTTGACTCGCATAGGTCTAGTGGTGGTAGTGATGGCTTTGACGATGCCGTATTTGCTTGTTAGCATCTTCGCTGCTTCTGTTTTTCCTGATGCACTGGCGCCACTGAGAACTATCATAGTGTTTCTTAAATACACATATTTTAATACAAGTTATTAAAAAATCGACTATTTTTTTACCCTGTTTGACTTTTTTGCCTTCTATGTAAAGGTTAAGAGTTTATTCTCAAAAAAAGTGAAAAATTTTTAATTCATAGAATTAACAAAAAAAGTTTTCAAAAAATATCACTTTTTTAGGAAAAATTTCAAAAACCGCCAGTATTGGTTATATAGGAGGGTATTTTATGGAACAACTCTTACAAAAGACTTTCAAAGATCTCTCAGATATGACCATTGTCGTAGTCGATAGGTTCTTCCTCGCTCGTAAAATACACGCGATGAAAAATGAAGGATATATCGCCGAGACAGATTATCTAGATGATGAAAACTATATCCAATACATGGAAAAGGTTGGTAGGGCATTTACCAAATTAAACGAAAGCGAAAGAAATCTTATCAATAACGAATTCTTCTTTCAAAGTTATAACAACTGGTGGGAATCGATTTATTCCAAAGCCACTTTTTACCGCTATAAGAAGAAAGCCATGATGAAATTTTTGGAGGCTTTTTACAATGATTAAAATCATTCCTATCATTGTTGCGATTTCTTTTGCTTCAACTGCGGATTCAGTAGTAACTGGTAGGGGAGCGATAAGCTTTTCTAATCCAGGCAGGTCAAGCTTTGGACAAATAAGTAGCATTTCTCGCCCTAATGTTTCAATTAGTCGCTCATCTAGCAAATCTTCAAGTAGCATTTCTTATACGGATAAGGATTATTTCTATTGCGATAACTATGGTCCTTTTTCCGCTGATGATCCTGGACCAGTTGATGTGACTTTTAGATATGGCTATGTTTCAATACCAAGCCAAACTATTATGGAGAGAATACGAACTTTTAAAAACAACAAAGTTGTTTCTTCAAGTAGTAAACCTTCTTTTAGTTATACATCAGGACAAATTAGAGAAGTAACATTTGCGTTTAACGCTAGAGATTATATCAATGAAAACGGTATCGAGCTTCGCTTTGAAATAGTGGACGCTTCATATCAAGTTTTAAAAGTACAAAGTGCTCATTTATACCCACCATCCAAAAGTCATTTGTTTGCTGCTGAACTAAAACGAACCCCTTATGTTTCTAAACCACTAGGTTTTTATGGAGATGGGGAAAAGATGTGCGAAATCAAAGAAGAAATCGATTTCACGAGAATTGGTGATTATATCGATAATGATTACTACTATCGTTTGGATATTGGTAGAAATGTGTTTTACTCCACAAGAAACACTCAAATCACCTGCTCATCAGTGGCTTTGAAATTCTATGATTTCGAATACGCTTTTCCTTACTTTGCTCATGAAGAAAGCTCACTTATCAACATACCGTTAAAGCTCGTTCAAAAGGATGATCAGGTTTCTTTTCAGTTTGTTAATAGGTTTTATGTTGACGAAAAAACATTAGAAGTAAGTAACTCCTATCGACCAAATTTTAAAGTCACTTCGAGCTTCTATCTGCCAATCAACAGATTAAACCAATTTAACCGAAAAACCATATACCTAGAAATCGAAGAATTAGGCATGGATAAAATATCCACAAATATTACTTTAAGATACGAACTAAATCGTCTATTCATTGGTTCTTGTGATAGTGGAGAATATTGCATTCACGGAGGAACATATTAATGATTAGCATGATTATATCCCTCTTAGTAGCAGTTCTTTCTTTTAATTTCTTTATGAGCTCATATCAGATTAACGGCATTAACCGCCTAGTTTTTGGTATGCCTATTTCTTTATATGAAACAGCGATTAATATGCTAGATATTGATGAAGAAAAAGGCCCACATTTCAACAAGGCTGAACTAGAAGGCAATATCAATTCTTTCTATGCCTTTCATATGCCAAGATATACCGACCGCTATAGACTCAGTTTTTATTATTACAACATAGCAAGTCATTCGCTTGATTTGACCAACGAACCGCGAGCAGTGGAGGTGACCGTAAAGGCGGAGCTGGTCATGTTCAATATGTATCAAAAAAAGATGTTTTATGAGATAAGGAACAACTAATGGATATTAATAAAACCATTCTCTTTTTCGAAAGTTCATTTCTAAAACCATTATTAGCCAATAAAAGTGTAACTGATATTTCTTATAATGGCCAAGATATCTACTACGTAGATAATGATTTAGGCCGTCTAAAAAGTGACATTAAAATCACCAAACAAGAGGCTAAAGATTTTGTTAGACAAATTGCGAACTTATCGGAAAAACAGTTCTCTTTTCAATGCCCTGAATTAGATGTGTCTTTTGGCAAGTATCGTTTTGACGCCATCCATCAAAGCATTTGTCGAAAGGGTAACCAAGAAAGCATTTGCTTTTCTATCCGTATTGCGTCTTCTACTTTGCAGTTTGATAAGGTTGATTCTTTAGACGAAAACGTTAGAGAACTTCTCGATGTATTAGTTGATTCAAACGTTTCCATTGTCATCGGTGGCATGACTGGAAGTGGCAAAACAGAATTACAAAAATATCTCATTTCTCGGATGAAAGAGAATACCCGTGTCATCGTTATCGATAATATTTTGGAACTTGATCAATTCATTCCAAAGCAAGATTTAGACTTAAATATTTGGCAAGTTGACGAGAAAAGAGAAAGCGCTTCCATCCAAAATCTAGTAAGAAGCGCTTTAAGAAGTAACCCCGATTGGCTAATAGTCGCTGAATCAAGAGGAAAAGAAATGTTGGATGTCCTCAATTCGTCTTTGACAGGGCATCCAATTATTACAACTTTACATGCATTTGATTTAGAAAGTATGCCAACTCGTATGACAAGAATGGTAATGATGAATGACCAAAAAACATCATTCAATGACATATATAACGATATTTCATACCACATGCGCTTTTACATTTATTTAAAGAGGAAATATCAGACTAATGGCGTGGTACAAAGATACATTTCATCCATTGGCTACCTTAATGGTAGATCAATGGTCGAAATATATGGTAGCGATGGAGAAAACAAACGCACAAATATGCTATTTGAGGGAGCGATTAAGCTATTAGACACCTCTAATGCCTCTGATCGTTTTATAGCAACATTCATAGGAGGGAAAAAATGAATTTTGTACTAGTTGGGTTTGTCATATCTTTTGTCTTAGCCGGCGTAAATTTTATTGCGAGCCAAAACGTTTTAACAACCATATCCATATTCTTAGTTTCAATCGCATTTTTCGTTTTGCTCGTGAGGAGACAGATGACAAAAACTCAGCTTAAGATCCATCGCTACCATCAGTGTTATCAATTTATTAACACTTTTATCGTTTCTTTAAACATTAAAGGTTCGATGAAAGCTGCTATTGAAAGTAGCTATGAAACTTCTGATGAGGGTACTAAAGAAGTTTTAGATTCAATTAAGGAAATGAATGAAGAAGAAAAACTCGCTTACCTCATTAAGTATTTTAAGTTTGACCTGTTTCGCTTATTTGTGGATGTGGTGAATTTATGGAATGAACAAGGTGGAGATATTTTAAAAATGAGCCAATATCTAATCAATCAAGCCAGACTTAAAGAACAATACTTGATTACTTGCGAAACAATCCATCGGCAAAAAACAATTGAATTTGCCATCTTATGGAGTATCACTTTGCTAATACTCGCCATACTCAGATTCACATTGTCGCAGTTTTTCTATCACATTCAGAACTCGCTTTTTTATCAAATAGCAGTAGCGGTCATTATCTTGTTCGCCTTGTTTTCTATTTATGTGCTCGTCATTAGAGTGAGCAAATTTGATTTAGAAGGATGGAAAGATGATGAAAAATAGAATCAAAGAAACAATTGAATTCTCCGGACTTTCTTATAAGAAAGAAATGATGAAAATCACCCTCATTAATATCGCTTTATTGATGATGGGTTGCCTTTTATATTACTTCTTCAAAAACATCATTTATTCCATGTTTGCGCTCATTGTTCTGACGGTTATCGATTATGTTTTGATTTCGCAATATAACGATAAAAAGAAGGCTATTATCAAAAGTCGCGAAGACGAACTGGTGACCATAATCTCTTATTTTGATGTTTACATTCGAAATAACAATAACGTTTATCAATCCTTTAATTTATTAATTCCATATTGTTCACATTGGATGAAAAACAAAATTGAAGAGCTGCTTAAAGATATTGATAAGGATAAAAGCGTCCAACCCTTTGTAGACTTCGCTAATAATTTTAAAAACATCGCTACTCAAGGCTTGATGCTTTCTATCTACCAAATGGTTGATCAAGGCGAGAATCCTGAACAATTGACTCACTTCAATGTTCTTTTTGAAGAAATGTCTAGAAATAGAAATCAAGAAATGGTGGAGACCAAGAATAAATCTTTATCTAATATGTCCGTTTATCCATTAATTGGTGCAGGTCTAATTACTATAGCTTTAACTATTTCAATACTCTCGATATTAGGAGATTTGATAAATGTCATATAAAGTTGGTTTAATTCTCTCAATGATTTTTGTTGCTCTTTTCTTTCTTTTTGGTGCGGATCTCATCACTTTAGAAAGCGTGTATAGCACTTTGGACGCCAAAGCGAACAATATATCTTATTTAATATCTAGAAACGGGGTAATCAATGATGATTTTATCAAACAGGTCGAAAGAACTTTTCTCGTTCGTTTTGACTGCCCTAAAAACTCATCCCCATCATTTGGAGACGAAGTGGTGTACACAATTTCGACTACATATCGTCCTCTGGTTATTTCTAAAACTGAAATGACTGTCGCTATCCAGAGGATGACTATTATAGGTTTTTACGGTTAGAAAGGAGGGAATGATATGTCAGAACTCAAAGGGCAACTATTAGGTATTGTTCTAGTGCTGATGGTATTTGGCATTGTTGCAGCTAGCTTAACCGCCATCTTTAACAACTTATCAAGTTCAGTCGCTAGTGAAGTTAGCAACGCTATCAGTCAATACGGTATCTAGTCTTTTAAATCAAATAACGGCTTCAATAGGCCGTTTTTTGTATTGAAGCATTTTCAACTGCGTATTAAAATAGTCGTGAAATGGAAATCTTAGAAATAGTTAAAGAAAAAATTAAAGACAGAATCAATATTGATTCAATTAACTATGATGACAGATTGGATGAATTAGGTCTCGATTCTTTAGACTTGGTTGAAACCATGCTCAAGATTGAAGAAGCAGTAGGCGTGGAATTTACCAGCGATGAAATCGTTGAATTGAAAACCATTCAAGATGTGGTCAATTTAATTGAAAACAAAAAGAAGTAAATTCTTGTAAATTATCTTGTCTTTATCAAATGCGCGTGATATTATTTGTATCGCGCTTATAAAGCGTTGCCTACCTAGCTCAGTCGGTAGAGCTATCGGCTGTTAACCGATCGGTCGTGGGTTCGAGTCCCTCGGTAGGCGCCACTTGGCGAATTGGAGAAG
>JAEEGJ010011494.1_pt1 | contig 22440 bp, 17 predicted proteins | sample 8958761 | NCBI WGS metagenome assembly JAEEGJ01 (sample SAMN16246546, study PRJNA631951) | gut metagenome | biome: gut microbiome; feature: rumen; material: RS-attached | host: Bos | place: Iran: Karaj | collected 2018-10 | reverse complement strand
ATCAGTGCTCTCTTCGTAAGCTGAGAAATTGACTAGTTCCCAATCAGGGAAACGGTTGTGGATAAATTTCTTAATTCGTGTAATAGAGTCCATAATTATTCGCTATTAATAATTTGTTATTATCAAATGCATACTTTCAGACTTGAACCTGTTTCGTATATTAACTGCGTATTTCTTTTCATACTCAGCTTTTATAAATGGTCTGTATAAATCTTCTGTGAGTGGCGTTTTACCTATTACCATCAATGCCCTTGAAGGCAAATTTCTAAAATCTTGCGCCAACCTTACATGATCGTCTTCTGTAAAATCATTCTGTTCAATATTACCATAATCGGTAAAAATGCAATCGTATGGAGGATCCAAAAAAATGAAATCATTTGCAGTACACCTGTTAAATACATCTGAATAATCGGTATTGGTAATTTCTGCCTTATTTAATAATTCAGAATGAGCCTCAGACACAAATTTCGTATTAAAATTTTTATATCGACCAAATGGTACATTGAATTCTCCTTTTGAATTAAATCTCAACATACCAGAATATGATGTCTTATTTATAAAATAATATAAAGATGCGTCAGAATATTTCTTTTCAATTTTAGCATTGAACATATCTCTAAGCAAATAGTATAAAGCTTCATTTTTGTTCTCTACATAAATAGAAGTTGTATCTGTTGCTTTTAACTTCTCATATGCTATTTGGTTAGAGATATAAGTTGTTTCTAGACTCGTGAGTTCTTTTCTTAGTGCATTAAAATTATTCCTAACCGACAAATAAAAATTAATTAATTTGTCGTTTATATCATTTATTAATGCGGCATGCGGTTCTAAATAAAAATAGAGCGCAGCTCCTCCTAAAAAAGGCTCCACGTATCTATCATAATTCTGGGGGATAAATTGTATGAAGTTGGGGATTTCTTTGCTTTTGCCTCCCCTATATTTTATAATTGGCTTCATTCCTTTGACACTATTTATACTACTTTATTCCATTTTGTTATCTGTCAGCAGGTCCTTCATATTGACATTTAGAACTTTTGCTATCTTGTTTAATGTCTGAAGGTCTGGCTGTGATGCATTGGAGCACCACCGGCTTGTGGTTGTAGTGCTAACACCAAGTTGCTCTGCAAGCCATTTGCCAGTTTTCTTCTGTTCAACCAGTACAACCTTTAATCGATTCAAATCGTCCATTGTAATTTTGTTTAAGTTCAATGCAAAGGTATTAACAATTTTCGGAATAGCCATGATAATGGCTTTCTTTTTATGCTTTTATAACGAATTTATAGTCGAATCATCACCGTTTGTGTTTCTCAAATGGCATTATTCCGTCTCTGTCATTAGCAAACAAACAGTATTGTTGGTGGTTATGCTGGTGGTCAAGCAGATGACCTTCCTAGTGATCAAGTTCTGAAAGTTCTTCTTATAGCTAGGTTTTTTGAATGTCGCAGAATCTCTGTGACTATTTGTGACACAAAAGGGGATACTGAAACAAAATGTTTACGCATTGTTTACGCAGACATGAAAAAAGCACTTGCGAGAAACTCGTAAGTGCTTGATTCTTAATGTGGACCAGCCAGGGCTTGAACCTGGGACCTCCAGATTATGAGTCTTTTCCATGGTGCTTTCATAGAATTTCAAAAAAATCCTAAATATCGGTAAATAAATGAGTTGCAAATTTTGCAGTTTGCAGAAAATGTAGTAAATTTGCACTGAATTTAGAGGTCTATGTTCACCTCATGTTCACCAAAATATAGTTGGAAACATTGATAAATAAAGGGTTTAGCTATGCCAAAGAAGAAATTCATGTTCACCGAATCGGCTGATTTAGCCAATTTCAACTACAAGGGAATCTATGTGTCCCTTACTATTGATATACGCAAGTGGGCCGTTACAAAGAGAGATGAAGCTGGCCATCCGTTGGAGCACGACCAACTTCAGGAGTTGCCAATTGTTCTAAGAATAACCAAGGATTCCAAGCGTCTCTATTTGCCAATAGGTGAAAAATGCAAATGGAATGATTGGTTGGAAATGTGCAAGCACGAGCAAAGTACAAGAGTGAGAAGTGATTCCGAGAAACGCGCACAACTAAAAAAGCATATTACCAATCTGAAACCAATAGTATATGAGATGGCCGATGCTGGTACTTTTTCCCTTGCCCGGATCAAAGATAGGTACAATGGAATTTCAAATGACGATGTCACCATATACACTATTTGGGACGAGTATATCCAAGAGAAGAAGAATGAAGGAGAATTTGGGACAGCTGGTGTGGGCAAAGACACTCGGAATCGTTTTATTAGAGACAATGGTAGAGAGGTTAAGTTTTCTGAGATAAACTTTGATTTCGTACAAGATTGGGTGAGAAAGATGCAAGGTGCCGAACTGAGTTCAACATATATCGGTATTAATCTACGTACTTTTCGTACTATGGTGAATAGAGCCATCAGAAAAGGTTATGTTAAAGGTAATACGGAGGAAATGTTCAAAGACTCTGGCTATAACCAAATGGAAAGCCGGAAGGATTGCTTTATGGCGGTGACAGTCTTTCAGCAGCTATATGAGTTTTGGGAGAAGGGCGAAGCAAAAGATGAGAATGGCAAGGAACTCTTTATTCCAAGGGACAAAAATGCGCTATTCCGCGACCTTGGCCTGTTTCTTTTTATGTATTTTGCCAATGGGCAGAATTTGGCTGACACTCTTCGTTTGGAATATGATAACTGGTATTTTTCTTCACAAGGAAAACAACTGAGATTCCAAAGGCATAAGACAAAAGGTCGTACTAAAGGTGGCAGTGAAGTCATTTTCCCTGTTACGCCAGAGATACAGAAGATTCTTGACAGGTATGGCAACAAGCCAAAACTGGGTGAACGCGTTTTCCCCATTTTGGACAAGTCTAAAACTCCAGAACAAGAGTTGTGGGTGATACAGCGCTACAATAAATACATTCGCAAACATATGAAGAAAGTAGCCGCGCTATTGAAATTAGAACAGACACCCACCTCAACTTGGGCACGTCATAGTTTCGCAACAAATCTGAACAATTCTGGATGCGTTCCACGGGAATATATACAAAGTAGTATGGCACATAGCTCCAACAACGATGTTACGTCAAAATATATTGGCTCATATCCGCTACCCAAGATGCAGGAGTATAATTCATATTTGCTCAAAATTCCACAAACCGTTAATAGCACGGAAGATTTGCTCAAAATACTTAAAGCTATGAGTGAGGAGGAGCGTGCGGCACTTATGGAAGAAGCTTCTAAATAGGTTATAACTCGGCGCAATCTGGCAAAAAAGTCGAGATTGCGCCAACTTATAAAGCGTGGAACGGAACAAGTGGACATATTTGTGATGTTAAAAATGGAATAAGTGGGTATGTTTGCGGTGGCAAAATCGGAATAAGTTGGCAAAATTATTGCTAAAACTACGGAATAAGTGGATTTTTCTTTGCTGAATAAAGATTTTATTGTAATTTTGCAGCGGAATTTTAATGACATTGTTATGCTTGAACGTAAATTCACTTCATTCCTGGAAAGTTTCCTTTTGGAAGAGCCAAATAAGATTCTGCTCGTTAATGGTGCACGACAGATAGGTAAGTCTTATCTTATCCGCTATGTTGGTCAAAAGTTGTTTCGACATTTTGTTGAAATCAACCTCAAAGAAGACATCGAAGGTGATAAGGTTTTCGCTGATGTTCATACAACCAACGACCTCTATATGCGGTTGAGCAACTTCTATTCCTCCCCCTTGGGCGACAAAACCGATACGCTGGTTTTTTTGGATGAGATACAAAGCTATCCTCACTTGATGACGATGCTGAAGTTCCTCAACGGGGAATCGCGCTATCGTTTTATAGCAAGTGGTTCCCAGTTAGGTGTTGCTTTGTCGGAAACACCTTCTGTGCCCCTTGGAAGTGTGACTATTGAGCAGATGTATCCTCTTGACTTTGAGGAGTTCCTTTGGGCCACAGGTGTCGGCAAGGAATGGATAGAGAACATACGGGAACACTTCAGTCATGAAGAGTCCTTGGATGAGAGTACACATAACATTCTGTTGAAGCGTTTCCAATATTATCTGCTTGTAGGTGGGTTACCTGAAGCCATCAACAATTATCTGGCTGATCGGAATATGGTTCGCGTCAGGCAGACACATAGGGACATACACAATCTCTATCGCATTGACGCTTCACAATATGATGAGGAACATAAACTTAAGATTCGCAAGATTTACGACCTTATCCCCAGCATCTTGGAAAACAAGAAGAAGCGTGTTATATATAAAAATATAGAAAACAAGAAAGGTAAAACATTCTCCGATTATGCCGATGAGTTTGAATATCTAACCAACTCTGGCGTTGCCTTGGAAGTGTCTGCTATCAGCAATCCTCGTTTTCCTCTTGCTGAGTCTGATCAAAAGAAGCTGGTTAAGCTCTATCTCAATGACGTGGGACTGTTGACAAATCTTCTGTATGGATTGAATGTGAATGCTGTTCTGCAAGACATCAGGAGTATCAATCTTGGTACAGTGTATGAGTCCGTGGTTGCTCAGGAACTTGCTGCACATGGCTTTAAATTGCATTATTATGATAACAAGAAAAAGGGTGAAGTCGATTTTCTTGTAGATGACCACGATAATTTGACGGTGCTTCCCTTAGAGATAAAATCAGGAAAGGACTATACTGATCATAGTGCGCTTTCCAAATTCTTGGAAACGCCAGATTACGGAATTAATCATGCAATTGTCTTTTCTAATGAACGGGAGATTTTCAGGAAGAAGGGTGTCACTTACCTTCCTATATATTATATTATGTTTCTCCATAACGAGCATCGCGAAGAACCTGTAATACTACCCGAATTGGAAGCCATCTAATATATTGTGGATTCATGGAAGAGAAGGTGCTATTAGATTGGAAGGAAGCCCACGCAGATGTCTATTTCAAGTTCAAGCAAGACTTGGAAGAGCAACTGCTGAAGCCGTACCATCAGAACATCTTAGACCTTGGTGACGGCAATGCAGAACCGCTGCAATCAGTCATTGTCAATCTTGCTGCCGTGTCGTCGAAGGAAGGCTTTGATATAGACAAGTTGTACGCAAAGGCTGTCGAGTCTGGTGATGCTTCTGTATATTGCTTGTGCTGTTATCTCCTATTTGACAATGGTGAAGGCCGATTGGCTGATGCCATAGCGGATAAAGTCGAGAAGCCAGACGCACAGGAAATCTTCGAAGCCATCCAAGATTACAAGCGGTTCTACAAGCAGAACCGTAAACAGGAGGTAGCCGAGATAACGACAGATGAGCTGAACATCCTTACTCTTCGACGTTGGCACTATGGCCATCCAGAAGAATATAAGGAGTTTACGAATACGTTCCAGAAAGCCTACGATGGCGACATGACTTTCATCCAGACCAACTTCTTCTTCCTGATGGAGATGTTTTCAACCAAGGGCGTGAAAGGCATGATGAAAATCGTGGCTTCTCTGTTCCCTGGCAATAAGCACTACCAACAAAGTCTGATGGGGAGCGATGAGAACCCTTTGAAAGGTCGTTTGTCTGAAATGCTCGACTCTTCCCTCAACAATAAAGCTATCCGTGAGCGACTGCTTCACAAGAATCCTTATCTGTTTAGCCTTTACTATTGGATAATTTTCGACAACGGTTTCCTTCATGCTGCCGACCTCATATCCCAGACTTTCTTGAAACCCGAAAGCCCTTATTGGGAAAAACTTATCGGTAGGCGATGTGTGGAAGCCCTCATCGGTGCAAGTATTGACAAGGCCCGCTATTCAAAGGCACAGTGGAAGGAAGTAACCCAAAAACTGAAGAAAGGAGAGGCCAGGCAGGTCATAGATGTCGCCCTGTTAGAAGTGCAAGGGCGCAGAGGAAGGAAGAGCACCTATGTTCTCCTGGAAGAGATGCTGTCTACGGAACATGTCTCAATCTTGACGGATGAAATTCAAAAGTTATTGCAGGATTGGAAACAACTCGAAGATACAGACTCCATCCTGGCATACATCTTCGCAGCCTTGGTCAAAGGCAACTTGCTCTGCGGTGAGTACAACTACCGCACCTTCCATGCTGCCGTTCAGGAGAAATTCCCCGATTTCCATATCAACAAGGGCTATGACTGGGCAGAGGCTCTTTGCAATGCTGTTCTGTCTGATGATCTGAATTACAACATCAACATTTCTGAGGACCAAGTTAAACGAGGGCGTAGGTATGCTACCGACATAAAACTTCGATTGCTTTCATTGGTCAATCCCAATTTCGTATAAACTTTTAGAGATGTCCTGTTAGGGGCATCTTTTTTCGTTGTAATCGGGGCTCGCTTGTTAAAAACAAGCCTCGATTTGTTAATTATACCTCGGCAGAAATCGTGCTGATTTTTGCCGAGGAAAGACCCCATGACATTACGATACCTTTGCGGCATGAAACTATTAAACGCGAAGATATGACTGGAAATTTCGTAATGCTTCAGATGGATGACCTCAGGCAGGTTGTCACTGAGATTGTAGAAGAGGTCTGCGCTAAGCGCGGCCTGAACGAGAAGTCTTCCGAAGAAGAAGGCGAGTGGTTAACCCGTGAAGAGGTGTGCGACATGCTGCGCATCACCTACACGACGCTATGGCGAAAGGAGAACGAGGGTCTCATCAAGAAACACAAGATGGGCCGACGCAACCTCTATTCTAAGAAAGAGGTGATGGACATTTTCTCTTCCGCTATAGATGGTGGTGATAACAAATGTAAGGAGGAATGCCATGGATGACCCCATCATGTCTTTTGACGGAAATGGACAGCCGGACGTCCTTTCCCTCATCAACTCCGAGGCTGAGAAGGTGGAGCCTACAAATAAGGTTCCACCTACTCCCCCTGTAGTGCGAGCACCATCTCTTGAACTTCCAGAGTCTTTGCCGGTGCCTCTTGACCAACCCAAGGAAACGTCGCACTTGAAAGCATCGACCTTCGCAGAGCCGGTGCTACCTATTGACTGGTTGTCCGAACCGGTGCAGGAGTATATCCGTACTGTCTCAGAATCCTACGGATGTCCGCAGGAGTATGTGGTGGTCAACAGTCTCTTCACTGCTGGCCTCGCGGCAGGGAAAAAGGCACAACTCGTCACCAACCCTTATACGAACTATCCATGCGACTTTTTCTGTATGGTGGGAAAGCCCAGCCGGAACAAGACTGGGCCTCTCAAAGAAGTCACCCGTCCGTTGCGCGAGCACGACAAAGCCAACTTTGCCAAGTACCTGGAAGAAAAAGCGGTTTATGACCAATGCAAGCACGATGACAAAAGCTACGGCGGTGAGCAACCTGTATTCCATCAACGAATAGTCGGTGACAGTTCGCCAGAATCCCGTAATGCCCTGCTTGCACAGGGTGATATGATTGGAGTAGTGGCCGACGAACTGAAATCGTTCATTGATTCCTTGGGCCGTTATTCCAAAGGCGGAAATGGGGTTGGTGCTGAGTTATCACAATTGCTTTCCATTTGGTCAAACGTCGGCTTTGCCATTAACCGAAAGTCTGAGGAGACCAAACTGATTGACGATCCTGCCATGTGCATCAATGGCGGCATACAGCCAGAACTGCTCGGCAAGACCTTCGGCACTGATGCCTTGATGGATTCTGGCTTCACGCAGCGATTCCTCTTTGTCTATCCCGACAAAGGCCCATTCATAAAACGATGTGACCGTAAGTTCATGACACCGGAGATGCGCACGAGCTGGACTGGCATCATCGGCAGACTGTTCGACATGCAGCCGTTAACCCTCCAGCTGTCCCATGAAGCAAACCACCTTTACTCCAACTATGCCGATACCAACGACATGAGGGCCGATGCAGAGGAGGATTGCTACATCGGCGGCATGATACAGAAGATGAACATCCATACGCTGCGGCTGGCTATCATGGCACACCTGCTGTCCGACCATTGGAATGAGCCAGTTATCACAGCGGAAGGAATGGAACATGCCATCCGCATGGCCGATTACTTTACCCATATTCATATCGAGCGCATTTATCCTTTGTTACGAGGATCGGCAGCTACACAGCGTCCGATGACCAACGCTGACTTGCTACGTGCCGTCAATCGTCAGTTCACAATCAAGTCGCAGAATGCCCTTGCCGAAGTTCTCGGCGTTTCTCAGCAGTATGTCAATAAAATACTAAAGGAACAATGATGGTTGTAGTTGTAGATGTCAGTAATGGCTTGTGGATAAAGGGCATAAGCATACAACCACCCTACAACCAAGGTACACACCTCTCCATCATGGACTCACATCCTCATGGTTGTACCCAAGTTGTAACGTCAATGCCTTATAAGTCAAGGTTTTCGACCCAATTACAACTACAACAACAAACTTATAATTTGAAGAACTATGAAAAGTCTATTTGATACAAAGGTTAGCTTTTACAGCAACGTAGAAGACAACGTTGGCACGGAAATCTCCCTGCGCGACTTTCTCTTCTGTGACAAGTACAAGGAACAGATAGAGCATATCCGTTCCATATCAGATGAAGATGTGCAAAAGCGCCTGAAGTTGCAACTGCCTGTGGCAACCATCTCAGGCACATTTGCTCCTACATGTAAAGCGGAAAACCTAGTGGCCCACTCGAACCTTCTCTGTATCGACATCGACAAGAAAGATAACTTGGATGTTGACTGGTTCGATGACATGAAGCATGAGTGGCATAACATCCCCCAGATACTCTATGCGGGCCGTAGCATCCGTGGCAAAGGCTGGTTTGCCATCTTCCGCATTGCCTATCCTGATAAGCATGAGGCTCAGTTCGAAGCGCTGAAACGTGACTTCGCCAACAGCGGACTAATCATTGACAAAGCATGCAAGAATGTGAACAGGATGCGCTTCATCTCCTACGACCCAGAGCCGTATGTGAATGAGGATGCTACATTATATACTAAGGTATGGGTGGAGCCGAAGCCAGCATACCACAGTTCCTGTACATATAGTGGTGGCGACATGGAACAGGTAGAGCGATGCTGCCGTATCATTGCCGACAGAGGCATCGACATCACGGCCACCTACGATGACTGGTTCCATGTTGGTGCAGCCTTGGCATCACTTGGTGAACGTGGGCGTAGCCTGTTCCATGTGGTCAGCTCGCAAAATGCGAAGTACAAAGCAACTGAGACAGACAAGAAGTTTGACAACCTTCTGCGCAATGTCAGCAGTATCAACATCGGTACGTTCTTCCATATCTGTTCGCTGCATGGAATCAACTGGAAGGAGGGTAGTCAATGAAATCGGAGATTACAAGTTTCAACAGCTCATTCTTTAAATACCTCTGTGGCTTCGTCTGGTTTGACCAAGACAGGCTGGAGGCATTGATGAAGCGATACCCCATCGGGGCAACCGAACAAGGCGAACCGATATTCTGGCACATCCATTCGGAGCATAAGATTACCAATGGTCGCATCTTGACAATGGACAGCGAAACAGGCAAAGTCTATGATGACAGTTGGTATTACCAAGACAAGCGACCGACTTGCTTGTTTGGTGATTATTTGCTCGATACCTTCCCCACCCGGACGGTTGCATTGGTGACGGATGAAATGACAGCTGCCATTATGAGTTGCTTTCCAACCCCCTACGTTTGGCTGGCTACTGGAAAAGAGAAAGCGACTCCCACCGATTTGCTACCGCTCGCAGGAAAATCTGTGGTTGTGTTTCCAGACAAGGGTGACTACAACAAATGGCAAGAAACGCTGCAAGCGGTTCCCAATCTCCTATTTCATATCTCTGATGTGATGGAGAAAGTGCAAGGCGATTGCCACACCATTGCCCAGATGGTTCTCAGTCAGCAACCTTTGCGACCGACCGAAGCCGAAGCTGCTCTGATGCGGATGGAGGAGGTCAACCCTAACGTCGCATTGCTCGTCAAGGCACTCAGCTTGGAGGTGGTGGGCTTTTCACCCACCAGCGACATTCCCAAGGATGAAACGCTAAAAACGGAGCCTGTTTCGAAAGAGCCGAAAGAGGATGCTGCCATGCAATCAATCCTGTTGGCTCAGGAAGAACGATGGCATGGAAGAAACCCGGAATGCCACAAGTGTCCCCTCTCGCATGAGGGTATCAACGGCACCTATTGTGGCAAACTCCATCGATATGTGGAGCATGGGAAGGGCGATTGCGGCATAGATGCTGAGGTTTCTCCTGCTCCTGACTAAAGGCTACGCCGAGAGGGATTACGCAATAATCCCATAACATAATATGGACTTTTAGATTCGTTGCTCTCCCTTAAAAAGTCCCATTATGCTCTCCGAGGGTTAGACCGCCCCTGTAAGGCTGTGGCATCTCACATGGCAAGGACCAGAAGCAAAGTTGCATCTGTGAGGGAGTGACTCTCTCCCTCAACCCTCCACTCAGATTTCACCCGAGACCCGATAAACAATTATACATTAACTTCAAAACACAATGAGTAAAACCAGAAACAACATTCCCCGTGCCGCCATCCATGTCGGCGCACCGGCAAAGTCCTTTTCAGCCGCGGAAGGCTATGAGCCTGAACGCAGAGGATGGGACGAGAACACCTATCAACTGAAAAACCAGGACACCAACAACCATTACGATTTCTCACGTAAGCATCTCAACTTTGAGATTAACAGCCAAGGCGAAGTCGTTCCTCTTGGTTCCAATCCCGTGCCACTTCATGAGCGTTTGCAGAAACGTTTAGATGCGCTTGGCTTCAAGCCATACATGGACAAGAACACCCCCCTGGGCATCTCCGATAACAGTCCGAACTGCACTGTTGGCATTATTGTCAGTGGTGATCATGATGTGTTGACCCGACTTGCTTTCGGTGACCAAGATGTGGACTTTACCCTGCAAAAGAGTAACGCTGATGTCGTACTGAAACAGGGCATCAAGGACTGGGCATTGGACACCTACCATTGGGCATGTGACCGTTGGGGAGCGGAGAACATCGTCGGCTTCGATGTCCATCTCGACGAGACCACACCTCACATTCAAATCCAGACCATTCCTGTTGCCAAGACAAAAAGCAGAGGCCGTGCATCTATCAAGTATGTGCATAAGGATGACAAATCGAAGGTACTCTCACATAAGGAGTGGAAGAAACTACCTGAAGAAATCCGCTCGAACTTCGTAAGAACTGAAGACGAACGGAGGGAAAAGGAATGTGTATCTTATGCCCGTGTATGGGGCGAGGACAAATATGCCGTAGGAAACACCTATAAACAGATGCATACTGACTACTACAATGAGGTGGGACACAAGTATGGTCTGGAGCGTGGTGACGACATCGCCATGCTGCCAGGTGAGGAACGGCGTGAGCGTGTCCACAAGAGCAAAGCTGTGTTAGAGGCTGAGCGCCAGGCCAAGGATGCCATAGCCAGGAACCAGATGGAAAATGAACGTCTGGAAAGTCAGAAGGAGAAGATGGCAGGCGAGGTGCAAGACATAAAGAAGCAAAAGGAAAGTTTGGAAGAGCAGAATGACAAGTTAGCGGGTGAGATACAAAACAAGGAGTACCGTAAGGAAAAACTGGAAGGCAACATCTCTCAGCTGGAAAACTATGCTGCGGCATTGGACATCAAGGAAGAAGACCTCATTGTGCCGACCTTAAAGACAGACCCACTTGTAAAGGATGCTTGGGATGCCATAAAAGAAGAATTGGGTAAGCCCATCCCCGCCTTCGGACAGAAGGAATGGAGAGAGGAACGGCGCAAGGCGATTAAGGGCATCCTCACAAACATGCAGACTGCACTCATGCAAGCCAAGGATGTCCAGAAGCAGGATATACTTAAACTGGGGAAGGCACTCTACAATAAAGCCATGCAGAATGTAAGAGCCATCATTGAGCAGAACAAGCAGCTGCAAAAGGAGAACGGTCGATTGACTGAAGAAAACGACATCCTTAGAAAGCGAATTGCTTCGATGGACGAGAATGCCATCACCCGACTTCGGGAGAAGAAGGATGCAGAAATCAAGGAACTACAGGAGCGACTTGGCAAAATCGAGTCTGAGGCCGTCCGTTCAGGTAACAAGGCATATAGTGAGCATCAGAGAGCCGAAAACGCCGAGAAAAAACTCCGAGGAATGCTGGACATCCCTGAAATCAAAGAACTATGGGAGAGCATACAGCAGAACAAGGAAAACTTCTCGAAGCAGATTGACCAATGGATTGAAGATGGCGTTGCAGCTATCATGGAGTATGCAAACGGCAAAGACAATGACTTCCAACCCAAGGCAGGTAACGCAGTTGCATGGGGCATCATTGCTGAAGCATTCAAGTATGGCCTTGACACAACTGATGAAAAGCAACGCAAGATGGCTGCCGCCTATCTGTTAGAAAAGGTGTCATGGACTGGCATCTCATCAGATTTCAAAATCAGTCTTACTGCTTCTCGTACCCAACAACTTTGCGATGCGATGACGGTTTCCAAAGATTTGATGGCAAATTTACTCCTTGCTGCTGGTGGCCGTGGTAGTATCAGCACAGGTGGTGGAGGTTCCACAAGTGAGCTTACCAATTGGGACGGCACGAAGAAGAATACAGGTTGGGGAATATAAGCGGTGTTTTTTTGCTCACAACATCAAGATGGAAGGTGTTATTTTTGACACCCCCCCATCGATAATTTGTCGCTTTTGAATCTCTACGGATGGCAAAATCCCTAAAAAAACATAAACCAAGTTGATTTACTGCAAAGTTTTGTTCAAAATCGCGAGAAAGTGAAATAAATTCACTACCTTTGTAGCATTAAACTGAAATATATGGAAGATGTAAATCGTATCAAGTTGGTATTGGTCGAAAAGAAGCGAACCAACAAATGGTTGTCAGAGCAGATGGGGGTGACACCTTCTACTGTTTCAAAATGGTGTACCAATTCTTCTCAACCAGACCTCCCAAGTCTGTTAAAGATTGCTGACTTGCTTGAAGTTGATATTAAAGAATTGATAGTACGCGAGTATAAGCAGTTTCTTATCTCGACAAGTTCTAAATGACCTACATGGCACAATGTATAACCTCATATCAAGCAAAGTATTTTGCACACTCGTTGACAAGGAGACTTCCTGCCAATGACGGTGCAAAATTTACTGCGACCCTACAGGATGCACGTGTTGACCTTACTCCACACCAGATAGATGCTGCCTTGTTTGCATTCAAATCTCCGTTATCAAAAGGAGCAATTTTGGCAGATGAGGTGGGACTTGGCAAAACAATTGAAGCTGGAATCATATTATCTCAAAACTGGGCAGAACACAAGAGGAAGCTAATAGTCATTTGCCCTGCAAACCTGAGAATGCAATGGTGCGAAGAACTTCATTCAAAATTTTACCTGCCAACAATACTTCTGGAAGGTAAAAGTTTTAATGCTATCATCAATGAGGGTAATTTTAATCCATTCAATCAAGAAAAGATTGTTATCTGCTCCTACCAGTTTGCAAAGGCAAAAGCTGCATACCTTAGACAGACCGAATGGGACTTAGTTGTTATAGACGAAGCTCATCGTCTGAGGAATGTCTATCGTCCTACAAACAAAATCTCTAACATCATTAAGGATGCATTAGAAAGCCGGAAAAAAATTTTGATGACTGCAACACCACTTCAAAACTCGATATTGGAGATGTTTGGTCTTGTTTCCATTATTGACGGCTATCTTTTTGGTGACTTAAAAAGCTTCAAGGAGCGGTATAGTCATAATCTTGATGATGCTGCTTATCTTGAATTAAGGAATCGCCTTAAACCTGTATGTAAACGTACACTTCGTAGGCAGGTTCTCGAATATATACGATACACTAAGCGTATTGCCATACTTGAGGAATTCTACCCAACAGCAGATGAACAAGCTCTTTATGAGTTGGTTTCTGATTACCTTCAGAGACCAACCCTTTATGCTCTTCCCAATAGCCAGCGACAATTGATGACCATGATTCTGCGAAAGTTGTTGGCATCATCAACTTATGCTATTTATGGGACATTCTGCACTCTTATTGATAGATTGAAACTTGTCTTACAGAAGAACAATGCTGATTTTCCAACAGAATCATTCTCTCAGGATTACGAATCTATTGATGATGAACGAGATGAATGGATTGATGACGATGAGGAGTTTAGTGAAATGTGTAGTGAACCACTTTCACCATATCAACTTGACGGTATTCAAAAAGAGATAGATGAACTTGAAGCTTTTCGGGATTTAGCAAAAAGAATCAAGAAAAACAGCAAGGCAGAACATTTATTCCAAGCTCTCGACAAAGGTTTTGAACAACTGGCAAAGCTTGGGGCAGGAAGAAAAGCGTTGATTTTCACAGAGTCTCGGAGGACACAAGAATTTCTTTATGAGCTTCTTGAAGAAAGGGGTTATAAAGGTGAAGTGGTACTGTTTAACGGTTCAAATTCTGACAAGTTATCGACTGCGATTTATAATAAATGGAAAGAAAAATATGCTGGAACTGATAAGGTGACAGGTTCTGCCACTGCAGACAAGCGACAGGCTCTTGTTGATTATTTCCGAGAAGAGGCAACTATTATGATTGCAACAGAAGCAGCAGCCGAAGGTATCAATCTTCAGTTTTGTTCTCTTATTGTTAATTATGATATGCCTTGGAATCCACAGCGCATAGAACAACGTATTGGGCGATGTCACCGATACGGACAACAGTTCGATGTTGTTGTTATTAACTTCCTTAACAAGGCTAACGAAGCAGACGTTCGTGTTTATGAATTGCTCGACCAAAAGTTCCAGCTCTTTAATGGCATCTTCGGAACAAGTGATGAGGTTCTTGGTAGCATTGGCAATGGAGTCGATTTTGAGAAACGTATCGCTGAGATTTATAACTCTTGCCGTACAAAAGAAGAAATCACTAAGGCATTTGACAACCTGCAATCTGAACTTCAAACAAAGATTTCTGACAAAATGATTGCTGCTCGTTCAACCCTTCTTGAAAACTTTGATACTGACGTTGCTGATAAGTTGCGTGTTAATCTCGCAAATACGATTAGTAACCTTAGTACCTTTGAACGTCAAATGTGGCTTTTGTTTAAGTATGCTCTTTCCAATGAAGCAGTCTTTGATGAGGAAAAGAAAATGTTTAGCATTCCCCAGAATCATCCTTTTTCAGGAACATACTATCTATCCAAGAACGAGAATGGTAAAAGGGTTTCATCCAACGACGGGAAGGGCCTCTTACTCCGAGTCGGTCACCCTCTTACACAGCAAATAATTGGTAATGTTATAAATAACACCTCTTTGAATCATGAGGTCGTAATTGACTATACTGGTTCAGCAGACAAAGTAGCCTATATTGAAGAAAACTTAATAGGCAAAAGTGGTTGGATGCACGTTGAGAAAGTTTCTATTGACTCTTTTGAAGCAGAAGATCATCTATTGATTAGTTGCTTCACTGAAGATTGTGAGACAGTTCCAACAGATATTGCAGAACGTCTGTTGTGGTTAAATGCATCAGAGGGGAAAGACATAATTAAAATTCCATCTTTTGTTATTAGCCAATATAATAAGAGTATCAACGAACAGCGTGGCTGTATCATAGAAGAAAGTAGCCTGAGAAATCAAACTTTCTTCGATGATGAAATGGATAAGCTTGACACTTGGGCTGATGACATGAAGCTTAGTCTCGAAAGAGAAATCAAAGATTTAGATGCAGAAATCAAGCTAAAAAAAGGCGAAGCAAAAAAGCTAACAGCATTGGCAGAAAAGGTGGCAATACAGCGTAAAATCAAAGATCTTGAAGTCAAACGTAAACAAAAGCGTCAAAATCTCTTTGAAGCTCAGGACGAGATAGATAACAAAAAAGAGAAGTTAATATCAAAAGTAGAAAGAATGCTTGACCAGAAAGTTGAGCAGATTTCTCTTTTCACTTTTAGATGGACAATAAAATAACACTATATATGCAACAGAAACTTGAACTTACATGGGTTGGTAAAAATGACCCGAGGGAGCATATCGAGCCAAGAATCCTAATTGAGGATCCTTCTCGCAGTTACGGAGATAAGAACACCGAGAATATGATTATCCACGGTGACAACCTTCTTGCTTTGAAAGCATTGGAAGATAAATACACCAATAGCATAAAGTGCATGTATCTTGACCCTCCATATAACACAGGTAATGCTTTTGAGTTCTACGATGATGGACTGGAGCATTCAATCTGGCTTGACCTTATGCGTTCACGTCTTGAAATTCTACGCAAATTGCTTCGTGAAGACGGCACTATGTGGATTCAAATAGATGATGACGAACAAGCATATTTGAAAGTACTTTGTGACGAAATATTCGGCAGAAGTAATTTTGTCAATATGGTTTCTGTCAACATGAAAAATATTGCAGGTGCTTCTGGTGGCGGCGAAGACAAACGCATGAAAAAGAACTGCGAGTATATTCTTGTATATGCCAAGAATTACTCTCTTTTGCCATTATTTAATGGGCCATATGAATATACAGAGATGTCAGAGTTAATCCAACAATATATCGATGAAGGTAAAAGTTGGAAATATACAACTGTTCTTGTCAATCCGGGAACAAAAGAATATATTGGGTCCACTGTAGATGGTGATGGAAATGAAATCAAGGTTTATGCAAGACGTAATCCAGAAATGGTTTCAATTAAGCAGATGGCTAAACGTGATAACATTACAGAGAAGGAAGCATATCAAAAGTATGGAATCTCTATTTTCCAAACTACAAATGCCCAAACATCAATTCGTACCCGTGTAATAGATTTCCGTTTAGAGAATTCAATTACGGAGGATTTACTTTCAATAGAATACATCCCTAAAACAGGAAAGAACAAAGGAAAGGTTTATGAGCAATTCTACAAGGGTGACAAGTGCCGTTTGTTTGTATGGTTAAGAGACACCGCAGAAGTTAGGGATGGAGAGTTGTTTAAGAAAGATCTACAAGGAACGTATTGGGATATGAATGCCTGGATGAAAAACCTCACAAAAGAAGGCCAAGTGGCATTTCCTAATGGAAAGAAACCAGAAAAACTTGTAAGTCAGATATTAAGTATGACTACAGAACCTGGTGACATAGTATTTGATAGCTTCCTTGGTAGCGGAACAACGGCTGCAGTTGCTCATAAAATGGGACGTTCGTATATTGGTATAGAACTTGGTGAACAAGCATACACACATTGTTGCCCTCGTTTACAACATGTTATAGATGGTGAAGATCAAGGTGGTATCACCATACCTGAGAAATGGGAAGGTGGCGGTGGCTTCAAATTCTACGAATTAGCCCCAAGCCTTTTACAAAAAGACTCTCATGGTCAGTTGGTAATCAATAAGGAGTATAATGCTAATATGCTTGCAGCCGCAATGGCAAAGCATGAAGGGTTTGATTATGAACCTTCTTCTGAATTCTATTGGAAACAAGGAAATAGTTCAGAAAATGACTATATCTACACAACAACCCAATTCCTAACCAAACAGTCATTGGAAAAAATCCATGATGAAATGATGGAGGAAGAATCTCTTCTGATTTGTTGTAAAGCGTTCCAGCCGGAGTGTGAATCTGCATTTAAGAACATTACAATAAAGAAGATTCCAAAGATGCTTCTCGGTAGATGTGAATTTGACAAGAATAATTATAACCTCAACATCATTTCTCTCCCAGAGATTGATGAATGTGAAGAAAATGAAGATTAACATGAATAAAAATTGTTCATATATCAATCAGCGTCTTTCATTGCGCAAGCCTTTGGGCGAAGCACTTGAAATGGTAGAACGAATTACAGATGTTATGCCATTGGAAAAACCTGATGCCAATGATTTACAGGGATTTCTTGCAAAGAAATTGGCAGAAGTTCAAGGTGTTTGTCCTCAATGTACGGATTTTGAACGAGATTTCCCTTCGCTGTCATTCTCTATAGCAACAGGTATTGGCAAAACAAGATTGATGGCGGCTATCATCACATATTTATATCTGCAACATAATGTACGGCATTTCTTTATTCTTGCTCCCAACCTGCCAATATATCAGAAGTTGAACAAGGATTTTGGAGATTCTTCGTATGTCAAGTATGTATTCAAGGGGATAGCAGAGTTCGTTACACACCAACCTTACATCGTAAATGGTGAAAACTATAATCAGCAGGGAAGCCGAATCATTTTTGATAAGGATGAGATTGAAATCAACATTTTCAACATATCAAAATTTAACACAGACAATAAGACGACGAAAAAAGATGGTAAATCCCTTGCACCAAAGATGAAACGACTGTCTGAATATCTTGGGCAATCCTACTACGAGTACTTAGCAGGACTGGACGATCTCGTTGTTCTTATGGATGAAGCACACCGTTATCATGCAGATGCTTCCAAGAAGGCAATCAATGAGCTGCGCCCGGTACTTGGCTTGGAAATGACAGCTACCCCATTCGATGAAAATGGAAAGTCGTTCAAAAACATTGTTTATGAATATAATCTTGCAAAGGCATTGGATGATGGGTTGTATGTAAAGAACCCAACAGTAGCAAGCAGAAGGAACTTTGAAAAAGGCAATCTTACAGAAGAAGAATTAGATATTCTGAAACTGGAGGATGCTGTTAGTATTCATGAGCAGACAAAGATACATTTGGAGTTGTACGCAAAGAACAATAATGTCCAAATGGTCAAGCCGTTCATTCTCGTTATATGTAAGAATATCAATCACGCACAAGAAACGAAGGAAAGGATTGAGAGCAACAACTTTTTCGAAGGACGCTATCAAGGTAAAGTTTTGCAAATTGATAGCTCCACAAAGAAAGATGAAGAAGTCGAAGAACTCTTTATGTCTCTCGACACTCCTGACAATGAAATTGAAGTTGTAATTCATGTGAACATGCTCAAAGAAGGATGGGACGTAAGTAATCTCTATACGATAGTGCCTTTACGAGCAGCAGATGCCCCAATTCTCGTGGAACAGTCAATAGGTCGTGGTCTTCGTCTTCCTTATGGAGGCAGAAGAACAGGTGAGCCAGAAGTTGACAAGCTCACTGTCATTGCACATGAAAATTTCAAAAAGGTAATAGAGGCTGCAAAGGATCCTAATTCAGTCCTTAATAAAGTTAGTTTTGTTGAATATGACCCTGCTACGACTAAGGAGAAAGTTAAAGTTGTAACAGCGGTTACACAACAAGAGCAGAAAATTCAACAGCAGCAGACGCAAGCTCAGACACAAAACTGGTCTATCGAAAAACAAAAGGAGTCTCAGGCTAACATTGATGCGCAAAAAGCGGTTTGGGCTGTACTACCCAAACTCAACACAAAAGTAGAATCACAACAGCAACTTACTCAAACTGAGAATATTGAAAAGGTAAAAGAAGCTGCCATCACTTTTATCAAGCAGAAAGCCAAGGAAGCCAATACGCTTTTTGCAGACCAAGAAGCAGAGGAACAGATTGCACAAGTTGAGAAGGTCGTACAAATGGTAGTAAAGGATTATGTTCAAAATGTGATACCTATACCCCGTATGACTATTCAACAGGGCGAAACTCATGTAGTTTACAACGATTTTGACCTTGATACGAAATCAGGCTTCTCACTTCCATATCTTAATGAAGAAATCGTTCGTGTTGGACTCGTTGATAACAGTTATGAAATCATTCAGGCTCAGTCAAGTGGTGCTTTCGGTAATCCAGTGGAGCAATTAGTTAGTGAACTCATTAACTACGATGATATTGATTATGATTTATGTTCCGATTTGCTTTTCAAACTGAGTGAGCAAGCCGTAACTGCGGTTCAAAGTCAATTGTCTGCCGATGCAGATATTACACGTGTCATTCATCAATTCAAGAAAATACTTGGGCAAAGAATACATGAGCAGATAGTAAAGCATATTACGTTGGAATCGGATGGTTTCGCAATTCCTAATATACTTCCTTTTGTCGAGATATTGCCACAACATATGACTGAAACTGAAGGATATGGAAGGAAAGATTACAGAGATGTAATTACCCCCAAGAATGCTGTATCAAAATACATCTTTACAGGATTCATGAAGTCATATTATGTCGAGAATAAGTTTGATAGCACAACAGAACAAGATTTTGCTTATGTGCTTGAAAATGATAATGATGTGTTGAAATGGTTGCGCCCTGTAACAAATCAATTCAATATTTATTGGGGAAACGGAGCGCATAAATACGAGCCAGACTTCATCGTAGAAACTGCTGACACAATCTATATGGTTGAAACAAAGAAAGCTAAAGATGTGAATGATGCAGACGTTCAATCTAAAAAAGCAGCCGCAGAAGAGTATTGTAAGTACGCTTCAGAATATAATAGTCAACACGGAGGAAAGCAATGGAAGTATGTTCTGTTACCTCACGATTCCGTAGAACGTAGTAACTCTTTTATGTATGTTATTCATTTAGGTAGAAACTAAAAACTTGCTCAATGATTAGACAAGAGATTTGGGAAGAAATGAAGAAAGCTAAGACTTACCAGCTTAGTTGTCTCTATTATGTTGACAAAAAGCGAAAGTTCAACAGAAACTATAATATGTGCATAATCGGTGTGGCAGCATTGGGCGCACCGACCTTCTTCATTTCGCATTGGTGCGCATTTGTTACAACCATTGCTGCATCTGTATTGGAAGTTATAAAAAGCTTTCTCCCTGCGGTGTGCCAATCAGAAGAAGAATTGTCAAAGATTGATGGACTTGCCATCTACTTCGGAGAAACACTACAAAAAATCGAAGGTCTTTGGAATTTGCACGAAAATACAGAGTCTCCAGATGAGCTATCATTAAACAAGGAATTGTCGAAAGTTCTAAAGAAATCACCAGAAAATGAAACTTTGATGAACAAGCTGATTCATTCATTGAGCGAAAAGGAGGATGATAAAATCCGCAAACAGGCAGACGACTATTTAATTCAAAAATTTTATGAGCAAAAATAATTCAACATCAAGAGGAAAAGTGACAAATGTGCCACCTAAAGCGGTTCCACAAAGTCATCAAACGACAACAAGTAAACTTCCACCTCCACCTCCTAAAAACAATTAGCATGAGTAATAACGACCCACATCAAAGGGAGCTACCACAGGTTTCAAAGTTGCCCCCACCACCGCCACCCAAGAAATAAAAACAGTCTAATGTCTAAAATTACTATACCAGAAATGGAGGCAACTGGTCATACTCCTGAATCTGCCTTCTCACAAATAATGTTACTCGCAGAAAGTGCAACGAAACGTTTATCTGTCGGACATCGAAAGAATGATCTGACAGATGCTGTTGGTACACTATTAGATATGGGACAGAATTTCCTCAAACAAGCAAAGTCTTTACAGACTTTAGCCGAACAGGAACAGGATGCAGTATCTTGTTACGGACTGATACGAATGCAAGCAGATAATCTCTGTGTCATGTATCGCATTTATGCCAATAAGGACGAAGTTGAGACGACATTCAGGTATTTGCTTTATTTTTTGGACGGAAACAGGAAACGCAAGGAGGCTCTCAGTTTTGACTATCAATATGATGGTTACTGTACAAAGGAGGAATACGATTCTATTCATAATCAAGTTAATTCTGCCAGAGCAAATGCAGAAAGTATGATTGAAACATGCATTAGGTTGCTTGATAATCATCCTTATAAGACTCTCAACCCTACTCTCTTTCAGAAAATTGTCGATAATAGTAACTGGAAGTTTGAAACCTTCGATGCTACTCTGACAAAACCGAAAACACAGAATTGGAAAGACTTGTATGCTTTGATAGATATTCGACCGAACATACAATCATTCTACTCATATACTTCACAATACGTTCATGGGTTGAGCAATTCTTTGTTACTTGGTGAATCCCCAGATGATTTCTATTCAATAAAATGTTTCGGAATCTCATTGCTTGGCAAGTATTGGGAACTTTTGAATTTACTATTCGGTAAACAGATTGTCATTAATGCAGCTGCACCAACTGTGATGGTCTTTATTCGACAATGCATGGATGAGTATATGTCAGGGAAAAAGAGTAAAGAATGACGATACAGTGAGGTATTTATAAAATCTGAAAAGGACACAAAGTGTATTGCTATCGAAATAATCATCTTATCAAGATTAACAACACATCATATAAACCCACTGATCTTTAGCAACAATGCCGATTGTCAGTGGGTTCGTTGTTCCCAAAATGTTCCCACTTATCCATAGTTTGGGAAATGTATACATGCCACAATAAGCCGTTATTGTATTCCATGTGCTCCCAAGTAATTACACTAAATTACAGAAGGTCACCCCAAGGTCACTTTGAGAGCTCTATGTTCACCTCATGTTCACCAAGAAAAGAAAAAGCACCTACAAAATCTTTGTAAGTGCTTGATTTTCAGTGTGGACCAGCCAGGGCTTGAACCTGGGACCTCCAGATTATGAGTCTGTTGCTCTAACCAACTGAGCTACAAGTCCGATGTTTTCTGGCTGCAAAGGTACGCTAAAAATGTGAGACCACCAAATTTT
>JAEEGJ010011493.1_pt1 | contig 22443 bp, 24 predicted proteins | sample 8958761 | NCBI WGS metagenome assembly JAEEGJ01 (sample SAMN16246546, study PRJNA631951) | gut metagenome | biome: gut microbiome; feature: rumen; material: RS-attached | host: Bos | place: Iran: Karaj | collected 2018-10 | reverse complement strand
AAAGTGTGACAAATTTCTGAATATTCCAACACATGCGTCTAAAAAATAGCATTGATTATAAACGCTTTCCAGAGCCTTCTAGAGGGGACTGGACAAGATTTACGATTCTCGTCCTCTCCGCGCTATGCAATCAGCAGAAGGTGCCGCACGAACGTGCGGCATTTTTCGTTTGGGCCCGAGCCGGTGAGAGCTCGCTCTCAAACCGGTCCGGGCCCAAACGAAAAGAGGCCTCCGGCCTCACCTTCCTGCTGATTGCTCCCGGACAGTCCGAGAAATGCGAGGCCGCCCGCGGCCGAGCAAATCTCGTCACGCTTGCCATTCTTGCGTACAAGGATGCCTTTCTTCCAAAGAGCAATTCAAAGTATCAAATTGAGACTTTGAAACACCCGGGGTGATGCCGAGGGAGAGCTCGAAGACGCTGGCTCTTGGACAAAAGGCGGAATGTGGTTATCTTCACACCGGCAAACCGTCAAACGTCCAAGAAATATACTGTAATGAACAAGAGAACCATCGACTACCGGGATTTTGCCGGAGCAATCATCAAAACCCTGAAGCAGGGCATCCTCCTGACCACGAAGGCAGGCGACAAGATCAACTCGATGACGATCGGGTGGGGCACGCTCGGCGTCATCTGGGAAAAACCCATCTTCGTCGCCTACGTGCGCGATTGCAGGTACACGTACGAGATGCTTCAGCAGAATCCCGAGTTTACCGTCAACATCCCCGTGGGGAATTGTGACAAGAAGGCGCTTGGGCTGCTCGGCAGCAAGAGCGGCCGGGACATGGACAAGATTGCGGCCGCCGGGCTCACACCGGTGGCGCCGGAAGTGATCTCCGTCCCGGGCCTTAAGGAATTCCCCCTGACACTCGAATGCAAGGTCCTGTACGCCCAGCGGCAGGAGGACCAGAAACTCCCGGCGGAGCTGCGCGACCGGTTTTACCGGATCCAGCCGAACGACCACTTCTGCTTCTACGGCGAGATTGTCGCCTCCTACGTCATCGAGCCGTAGCTATGGGAAAGAGAATAATCGTAGTTAACGCCGGGCCGAGAAAAGGCTGGAACACCGACGCCCTCCTCGCCGAGGCCGCCAAAGGTGCAGCGTCGGCCGGGGCGGAAGTCGTGAGATTCGACCTGTTCCGATTGGAGAAGTACACCGGTTGCATATCCTGCTTCGGGTGCAAGCGCGAGAAGAATGCCGGCCACTGCATTTGCCGCGACGGCCTGACGAAGGTGCTGGACGCCATCCGGGAATCAGACGGACTGATCATCGGTTCGCCTAATTACCTGTCTGAGATGACGGCCTCGTTCCGCGCTCTGTATGAGCGGCTCATCTTCCAGAACCTGACCTACAACCGGGAGAACCCCTGCTGCAATCAGCACCCGATACCCGTTCTGCTCATTATGACCAGCAACGCACCGGACAATATGTATCTGGGGATGATGCGCAATTACCAGCAAGTGCTCTCGCGCTTTGTCGGACCGACCGAGATTTTCGTCAGCGGAGACACCCTGCAGCTCAAGGACTACACCAAGACCGACTGGCCCTGGACCCTCTTCGACCCGGAGGCAAAACAGCTCAGGCATGAGACCGTATTCCCGCAGCACTGCCAGCAGGTCTTCGCGCTGGGCGCTGCACTGGCCAGGTAGGGTTCGGATCCTTCTAAAGCTATTAGAGCGCCATCAAAAGCGACGGAAACACGAACCGTTTCATAATCAATCGTCCTCCAGATACCCGTCCGTCTCCGCATCGCGGACGTCATCCCAGTAGTAGTGGTCCGACAGGTCCGCGTCCGGATTAGCACTGCGGAACTGCTGCATGTCCTCGGAGACCCGGCGGGACTCGTCATTGCGGTCGAACTCCCCGTGTTTCCCATAGAAATCATCGCTGATCTGGCCGCCCTTCCACACACCGTCCAGCCAGGAGTGACCGCCCCACATGCCGGAGCCGGCCTTCGGCTGGCCGTCATCCATCTGCCAGGAACGGTCGACAGAGAGACTCCCTGTCGAAGGTTCCCGCACGAGCTCTACGAAGCATGCGACAGGGAAGTAATGAAGGAGGAACGACAGCATAAGGTTCTCGCCATAGCGCCACGACGGATTGAGGCGGAATCCGTAGTAGCTACCGTAATAACCCCAATGCCCCAGTCCGAAAGGCAGCAGGAAGGATGACACGACAAGAATGCCTCCCAACAGGAAGAACAGCTCCCTGAACATCTTATCGGAGTACTTACCGAGAGAGATCGGGAACCAGCTGAGCATCGCCCCGGCGAAAAGCACCCAGGTACTTTTGCAGAGCAGACGGAGTCCGACACAAGGCAGATTCCACCGGAAAGTGGCCAGTAGGATCACCAGCGGCACAATCCAGACCGCCGCCAGCGCTATCTGAAGCTTCGGCGTCAATCCTTTTAGTGTCTTTTCGGTTATGTGGACTGTCCTCATAATTACTTATTTACAAATCACTTGCAAGAAAAGAAATTAATTTGACAATCCTTGTCAATCGATGGATTATTTGGGCAGGATTCAACTTTTAAATGCAACTTTTCGAGATGGGTTCCGAAGATATTGCCCACGAGAATCTGTTTGTCCACGGCAAGGTATCTATGAACATCTTCCTCTTTCCCGGGCAGTACGTGGGAAGCGAGGCTGCCCCGCGACCGAGGTCATAAGGATTTCACCTCTTTCAAGAGAGATTGTTCCCGTTCTGTCATATTTATGTCGCAAATTAATACCCGATCTTCTTTCTCGGAGGCTTTCGGTATCCGTTCAAATTTACAAAGACGGTTTCGAGATAGTCGCAGCCATATTTCTCATTGCTACATGCGAGGACCGAATACGGATTGCCGTTGACGGCCACACCTTTTTTCACTATATGCACCCGTCCGCAATGGCATTTAGGGCAGCGCTCTGATTCGGGAATACTATCCCCCTCTGAAACAGAAGGAGATCCCGTATCGATAAACTCCTTGACGAAAGGCGAAGGGTTGTTCATATCGTAGAGTACCCAGGTATGTTTTTTTGCACGGGTAATGCCCACATAGAAAACACGACGCTCTTCGCTGAAAGCGTAGGCATCTGGCTCGCTTAGAACGTATTTGAGAACTGGACTATCGGCAATATCAGCCGGGAAGCCAAGAGTGCCTCCATTGCAATTCAGAAGGATAATATAGTCACATTCCAAGCCTTTTGACTGGTGAACCGTCATGAAGTTCATTTGGCGCTGGCCGAAGGTCACATAAACACGATCTTTAGCAACGTGAAGACCCAGATCCGTGTTCTTGAAGATATTAACATCAAACCCGTAACGACCCAGAAGTAGGATCTCTTTGTCTGCGGGAATCTGATTCGCTATATACTTAACTGTTTCTACAACATCTGCCCGATCCTGAGTCGAAAGGAAATCTAGGAGGGTTTCTGAATCGGTTTTGAAGGAGTGGACGTTCTTGACCGCCTGCTCTGGATTTGCCAGGATGAACTTGGAAGACATCTCTATCGCCGGTTCTCCGAAACGGTAAGTGGTCTCCATCAAGCATTTCTTGGTATACCCAAAATAATTTTCAAAATGTTTGAATAGGGCCATATCGCTGCCGGCGAAGCGGTATATGGACTGCCAGTCATCCCCAACGCAGAAAAGTTTCGTAAGTGGTCTTTCGCGACGCAGCGCCTGCAAGAAGCGGTAACGATCGAGCGAAATGTCCTGGAACTCATCCACAAGAATGTAGTCGTAATCCGGCCGATGGCCATTATTGCAAAGCTCTGTTGCGCGAATAATGGCGTCCGTGAAGTCGATCTCATTCTTCTCGTCCTCCATTTTACGGTACGCTTCAACAAATGGAATCACGATATCATTGAGGAGGAAACGATCCGGGGATAGAGCTACCTCACTTCGGATATGCTGCAGGCTAGTGTCACGAGACTTTAGGAGGAAATTGAAGGCAGTAAGCATATTGAGGATATTTTCCTCCTGCCGGACCAACTCGCGGGATATGTTCTGATTGTTGGCACCGCTAAATACTGCGCCCAGATCTAGGAGCTGTTTGGAAAGAAGCTGAAAAACATCTCCCCGATGAAACCCTGCACTGCTGGTTTCCAGAAGCGTAGTCCCATTCTGTTGGTGCAACGTCCGCTTCCAACTGATGCCCTGTTTGTATTTGATCTCATCCTCAGCAGAAAAGAAGGAAGGGCAGCGGTCATATTCATTAACCGCAAAGTGCTCTAAATAGATTCGCTTAGTCTGACTATTTGGTTGGTCAATATAAATGGAGAAATCAGGACAATACTGACGGTAATCAGAATCTACAGTAGCGACCTCATACTTTTCCTCGTAGCGGAACTTGATGCCGCGGGACCCCAAGAAATCGCAGATCTGGCTTTCTTCATCTGATTTGCAAAACACTGGCTTACCGTCCATGTCCTTGAAATATGCCTGGATTCCGTGCTTCCTGCGATCTTCCATATAATCCTGCATCGAAGCATACTCAAACTGATCCTTCATCTTGTACCGAGCGCGAATAATATAGTCTGCAATTGACCGGCGGAAGGAGTTATTCTCTTGTGAAAGCTTATGGTACACCTGTACGGAGAAATCAGGCGCCGTGATGGTTGGCTTCTCTCCGGTTGCTTCAGCAATGATGTCCAATGCCAATTTATGGAAGGTTCGGCACTTCAGATTCTTCTCTCCCAAACGTTCTGAGAGAGAATCTGCAGCCTTCCTGGTAAAAGTAATGAGAAGGATCTTTTCTGCTGGAACATGCTGCATATCAATTAGGTAACGGACCTTCCCAACTGTAGTCAAAGTCTTACCACTACCGGCACTACTTATGACTAATACATTGTCCTCTAGCGACACCACTGCTTCCCGTTGCTGAGCATCCAATGGATAAGCGAGTACATTGTCGAAGAAATCTGCACAGCGGGAAAGCTCTTTCTGAACGAAATGCTCATTGTTGGCCTTCTTGTGGGCCTTCGTATCGGTCATAGCCTTATAGAAGCGCTGGATGCTTTCCTTCTGAGGGGATCCTTCTAGTTCTTTGTAATGAATAATATCCTTAACCTCCTTGATCAGACCGACGTACTTCCTCTCCAAAGCCTCACGCTCGGACTCCGTTATGTAGTGACTATAGTTGAAAAAAGAGCGGATCTCTGAAAATGCTACATCAATATCTGGCATTAGCCGAGAAATCCTCTCAATCCTTTCCTGTCGCTGTTTTTTCAGGTATTTGGAGCGCAGCGGGATAATCAACCAGAGGAAAAGGGCAATTATGAATAGTATCGAAAATACAAAGAGCATATCTCTCGTTATAAACAAGTTAGATTTCTCTTAACCCCAACTCCTTGAAATACTCGTATGTCGGATCGTAGAACTCCGGCAGACGAGTAGCATCTTCCGGATTACCCTCCGGTATACAGATGACCATGCCCTGGCGTGCGCGGGTAAGAAGGACACGATAAGCGTTGAGCTGATACGCGCGCCCCTCGGAGATATTGATGTTTTGCCAGCGATCTGAACGGAAATTGAAATGCTGCCAGCAATGGCGAGCAGGATCATAACGAAAATCGCCGTCCCACACAAGGCAAGTCCAATCTAGCTCCAGTCCCTGAATATCGAACTCTGTTGCAACATCCTCAAGGAAAAGCGAAGAACGAATGTCTGTAATAGGGTTAAGAAACCAAGGGACAATATCTGCTTGAGAGCGAATATCAATTGCCAAAGGCTTCAGGCGGAAAGCCTTGGAAGAAACAAGCATTCCATAGCGCTCCGACCCCCGTGCATGTCTGCGAAGCCAGTCCTTTGCTTTAGCAAGATCGCGTGTGAGGACAATGGGATACTTATCTTGAATGTCCGACAAAGTGGCGCGAGCGGAAAGGACATCCAGGTCCAGCAGCTGATGGACAAAGAGCGAGAGCGTTTCAGCACGATAGGAACGCTGCGAGACGCCCAGATGCAAGTCCGAGCGAAGATGAACATTGGGGTTCTCTGCCAGAAGTGAAGCAACATTCCCCTCGGCATACTCCTTCTCTGTCAGTTGGTTGGATATGTAAATCTGCCAATCCGGAAACTGCTGATTCAAAGCGTCTATCCACAAGCCTATACCACCTTCGCCTGAGTTTATTTCCTGGCCTCCACCGACCAAACAAACGATAGTCGCCCATTCTTTATGCTGATCTAATGACCAGATAAGAAACTCTCCTTCGGACATTGGGAAGTCCGCAAGGCCTTTTTTCCTCGCAAGCCATGCGCTCAAGTGTTTCATGTCCCACATCCTCTGGGCCTCGTCAAAGATGGCGACATTCTCGACTTCAGCTGCACTCTTTCCTGCAGCCTTTGATACTTTATTGGGATCAAGCTCAATCTGCCCTCCGACAATGGGAACTTTGAGCTTATTAAGCATATTGTCCCTATAGCGATGTATGATCTGAATGAACCGACTCACTTGTCGTTCGGCTTCGGTCTTTGTACATTTCCGCCCCTGTGACTTTTCTTTTTTGACTTTGTCTCGCGCCAATGCTTCCGTAAGGACTTTCACAAGCGGCCCATTACCTGATAGATAAACAGCAAGATCTCCTTCTTCCTGTTGGATGGCAACATTCAACCCGACCAGCGTCTTCCCTGCTCCGGGGACGCCGGTTACGAAGCAGATGCTCTTTTGATGATTCTGTTTCGAGACTTTGATAACATCCAGAATAAAAGCCGTACAACTATCAATACCGGCTTTATCTGCTTCGTGCTTAGTGATATCCTCTACGCTGTGATTCATGTAGAGGGCAGATGCTGCCTGGATGATCGTCGGAGTAGGACTATATCTGCTGACCGCCCAATCGTGAGCGTCTATAGCAGACTGCGGAGTCGTCTCTTCCAAAACCCTTTGGATAATTGGAAGGAGTGTTCTCGCGTTGCTCAACAATGGGTAGTAGACGTAATCATTATAGTAGCTGAATGTGAACAAGTCCTGCGAACAATCAGCCGACTTTGCCTCTGTCGCTACAAGAATCGGTACAATGATGCGGTCGCGGCTTTCCTCATGGAAGTTCTTCAGATCCAAAGCATAATCCCAGACTTGCTCTTTGTCGTTGACAAGAAAAGAGTCTGCACCTGCTTTGAATTCAATCGTGAAGACTATTCCCTTTACTAGGAGGATGACATCTACACGCTTCCCAAGACGAGGGATCGTGTACTCAAACAATATTTGACCGTCGCTGTTGAGTGAAGAAACTACTTCCTTCATTATCTCTATCTCCTCGAGCCACGCGCCACGCTGTTCCAAAGTCAGATCAAACTCATTTGATTTGTCCATGCAGCCCAATACGTACTCACTTTGTTGAGTGAGGAATCGGGAGAACGTCTCGCTATAATAGTATCGCCGCATATGGAATGATGGAATATACAAAAGTAACGAAATTCTTTCATTTCAGGAGAAATAGGCCGGATTCTTTGTCCGACATAACTCTTCTTTTCTGCTGTATTTGGTGAATTCAATTTAGAAGCGCAACACACTTCAAACGTGGTCAAACCGCAAGAATTTTGCAAAAAAGTCCTGATAAAAAAGCATCACCCTCAGTCGAGCGTGATGCTTTCAATTCTCAGGCGGAGGGTTCCGGAAGGGACCTGGGCCTCGGCAATTTCGCCGACCTTCTTGCCCATCAGGGCGGCGCCGATCGGCGATTTCAGCGAAATCTTACCCGCCTCGAGGTCCATTTCGTGGGGGCTGACTATCTGGAATCTCCTGCGGGTATTCGTCGTGAGGTTCGTGAATTCGACCCGGCTCAGAAGGCAAACCCTGTCTTTGGGGAGGGCAGCGGAATCTATCACGCGGGAATGCTCCAGGACCTTCTGCAGGAAGCGGATGCGGCTGATGGTCTTCCCTTGGATCCGCCGCGCTTCACGGTATCCCGCATTGTCACTCCGGTCCCCTTGGGCGCTAGCCTCCGCGAGGTCATCCTTCACCTTGGGATAAACCTCGTTGATCAGCTGCTTCAACTCGGCGGCAATCTCATCGTATCGTTGCTTCGACAGGTATTCCATGGTTCAAATTTACTCAATTTTCGTAACTTTGCCTCTGCTCTACGATAGTCAGCAACGATTAATGATAATCAACGAATACTGCAAAGACTGCCAGATAAGGAGGAACCTGAATAGATACCCCGCGACGGCTTCGGCTGAAAAGGTTGCGGAGTATCAACGGGATGTCAGGGACATTATCGCACATTGTGAGGGTCTCAGCACCCCTCAGATTTCGGAAAAGATGCGTGCTTTGCGCCATAAATACTTCGGATCATCCAAGGATTATACAGCGATAAAGCAGCATTTCAACCGCCTCATGCTGAATTTGCTGCCTCACATGCAGCAACAGGTGGAGGAAGCCGATGATGCCCTGCGGATGGCTGTACAGTATTCGATGGTGGGCAATTTCATCGACTTCGGTGTCATGAAGGAGGTGGATGAGAATGAACTTCGCTCGAAAGTGGATGCGGCCAGGGACATTGCGATTGCTCCCGAAATGCTGCAGAGTTTCCGCCGGGAGGTCGAGAAGGCGCACCGTTTGGTGCTGTTCACAGACAACTGCGGCGAAATTGTAACGGACAGACTGCTCATCTCGGTACTGCGAAGCATCAACCCCCATCTTTCCGTTACGGTCATCGTGCGGGGCAAACCCGTTGTAAACGATGCGACGATGGAGGATGCCCGCCAGACAGGCATGTGCGACGTGGCCCAACGTGTCATCGGCAACGGGGCCGGGATGCCGGGCAATGTCATCGGCGCCATTTCCCCAGAGGCGATGGAAGAAATCCGAAAGGCCGACGTGCTGGTGTCAAAAGGTCAGGGAAACTACGAGGGACTCAGCGGCTGCGGCCTGAACATCTTCTACCTGTTCTTGTGCAAATGCGATGCATTCACGCAGCGTTTCAATGTCCCGCGGTTCACCGGAGTCATGACGCGGGAACGCGTGGCTGCGACACCAAATGAATAAAGAAAAACATATAGCTATGAGAAATTATACTTTTACATTTGTTGTGAGCCTCTTGTTGCTGAGCTCCTGCGCTTTCAACGCCCGGCAAAGCGCCATTACGCAAGGCCCGGAAGGCCGCTGGGTGGAGAAGTCTGCCGAGCGCATAGCCGCCGTCATCACGCCGACGGAGAGCGGCTATGCCGTACATATCGGCTGGCACGAGCCCGGACTCGCCCAGTATGAAACTTGGGAGATGGCCGCCGTCTCCTCCCGATCCGGCAAACTCTCTTACAAGGACGGGACCCACACGATTCTCTCTTTTGAGTACGAAGCAGACACGGAATATGCTGTGGAAACCGACTACACCGACGGCACAGGGACTTTCGCCCTCAACAAGGATGGAGAACTCGTCTGGACTGACCGCGAGGACGGAAGCAAGACCGTATTCTTCCGTACAGACACGAAAGTGGATGGCGCGGAGGCCCCCGAGCTCTTCCCCCGAGCTCTTCAGCTGTGCCGCTATATTCCTGACCACCAATTGCTTCCGGAAGCAGCCAACTATATGACCGAAGACCTGTACAAGGCCTTTGCCGATGCTTTTGATGCACCCCCGGCCGAAGACGGCACCATCGATGACAACGAGTGGCTGTACACGCTTGTCACCGGCAACGGCGGCGCGCTTCCTTTCTACTCCGTAGCCTCCGTCGTCCGTACCGCCCCTGACGAAGCCCTTGCGACGGTCGGCGTTCAGGATCTTTGGGAAGAAGGCGGCGAACCTGCCGGCGAACCGCGCATGCATCAGATGAACCTCGTCCTACAGGGCGGCCATTGGCTCATCGCCGACTTCGACGGCTGCAAGCAGAAGCTATAAAAATGCGAATCGCTTTATCAATACTGTCTGCCCTGCTCCTGTACCCGGCCTTCTGCCTCGCGCAGGTGCCCTATCGGGAGACTGTACCTGATATCAAGTATTCCGTCAGCGGGGAGAAGAGACTGTCCAGGTTGTCGGATGATGATGTCCTGTTCACCATCCTGGCCTTTGAAGACGAAGGTGCCGTGGGAGAAACGCTCCCGGTTTGGTATACAGATGACGCGATCAAACCCTATTTCCAGAATTACAATCCGGACTACGGCCGGACGCTTCTTGTCGTCACATCGATGAAAAACAAGAAAAGCATTGAGCGGAAACTGGGCATCACCTCTTACCCGGAATATGTTTTGATCGGTGCAGACCGTCGCATCCTTACCCGTTCCAAACAGGCGGAGGACATCGTCAAGTATGTCACGACCAATCTTTCCGAATATGCCGTAACGGATTGGATGACATATCTTTTACGGGCGAAGCACCTGTTCGAATCCGGACAGGCCTTCGCTGCCCGGCGGATCGTCTCGGATTGCCTGCGCCACGTCCGATGGGACGAAAGCTTCCCGCCGGAAGTCCATAAAGCCATCCTACAGATTGTCGCCACGATGAAAGGCGATGAAATGTATATGTCCTTTGTGGGCGAAATCAAGCATAAATACAATCTTGGCATCTTCTCAGATGAAGATGTCGCACCCTTCAAAACGGAATTCTCCATGATCCATATGATGGGAGACAAGGCCTTATGATATGATTGAAATGATTGTTTTGTTTATCATCGCTGTCCCTCTGCTCATTATGGGCATAGTCGTTCTTATCGGCAAAGGGGACAACCTGATTGCCGGGTACAATACCGCTTCTGCGAAGGAGAAATCGCAATACAACATCAAACGCCTTCGAGGCCTGATTGGTGGCCTGCTGACGGTATTGGCCCCACTCACGGTCATTCTGCTCGGACAAGAAACGATGGCCGCATCTTTTTCTTATGCGGCATTCACAATCGTTGCCAGCATCGTCGTGGTCATCCTGGCCAATACCTGGGCGAAGAAATAGTATGGATAAAGGATTACTGACGCAAGCGCTGGCGAAATTCTTCCTGGGCGTGATTGTCCTGGGAATTCTGCTGTTCCTCCCGGCCGGGTCTCTTAACTACTGGCAAGCCTGGTTACTGATGGGCATTCTATTCGTGCCGATGTTTGTGGCCGGGCTCGTGATGATGGCCAGGAATCCTGATTTATTACGGAAGCGTCTCAACGCGAAGGAGCAGGAGGCGGAACAGAAGACAGTTGTCAAGTTGAGCGGACTGCTTTTTGTTACCGCCTTCGTGGTAGCAGGTTTGAACTGGCGCTTTGGCTGGTGGATCTTGCCGGATTGGGCTGTATGGGTGGCTGCAGGGTTGTTCTTGGGATCCTATCTCTTGTATGCCGAGGTGCTTCGGGAGAACACCTACCTGTCCCGGACCATCGAGGTCCAGGAGAACCAAAAGGTTATTGATACCGGTCTTTATGGCATTGTCCGGCACCCGATGTATATGGCCACTACCATTTTATTCCTGGCCATGCCTTTAGTGCTGGCTTCTCCCTTCTCATTCATTATTATGCTGGGGTACATCCCGGTGATTGCCAAACGCATCAAGAATGAAGAGAAAGTGCTTGAAGAAGGGCTGGAGGGATATCCCGAGTACAAGAAGAAGGTGAAGTACCGGATCCTGCCTTATATTTGGTGAATAAATCGTGCTATGAAATGAAGAAGGCAATAAAAATAACGCTTTGGGTCCTCTTGATCCTTTTGGTCGGTATCGGCGTTTATTCATGGAGGCTCTTCGGCCCGCTGGTCAAGGGAGCCATGTCCGTTGAGAAACTGGACGAGAGGTTTTATTATATGGAATTCAAGGGAGACGATGGATTCGCCGGACTGATCGAACAGGGCGGTGGACGCAGCTCCGGAGAGATAGCCGGGTACGTAATGTCCTTCCTCTCCAAAGGATTCTACAACCCGCCCAGCCCCGAGCCGGCCGCCGCTCAATATGGCTGTTCCGCACTGACGGTCCGTACCCCGGGAAAAGGGGTGATAATGGGCAGGAACTACGATTGGGGGACGGCGACCGGAGAGCCCGATGCGACGGGGATCATTCTGCACACTATCCCCAAGAACGGTTATGAGACGATCACCACCTTCGACGGAGATTTCTTCGGCTTTGGCAACGGGTGGCTGCCGGAAGGGTTCGCCAACCAGTATATGGCCCTGAGCTGCCTCTTCTTCGCGCTGGACGGCATCAATGAGAAAGGCCTCGCCATCGCCGACCTGATGGCCGGAGACCAGGCGGAGACGCACCAGGACACGGGCAAGCCCTCGCTTACCACCACCTCGGCCATCAGTTACCTGCTCAAGAATGCCACCGATGTGGACGAGGCCCTGGAGCTGCTCCGGGGTATCGATATGCATTCTGACATCGGTTCTGCGCACCATTATGCCATCTCCGATGCCTCCGGCCGGAGCGTGGTGGTGGAATACGTCGACAACGAGATGGTCGTCGTCGAGTCTCCGGCAGCCGCCAACCATTATCTGTGCGAGGCGAAAAGGAATGTCGGCCTCTTCGAGGGCGACCACCGCTACGATGAACTCTGCGGGCGCTTCGACCAGGCAGGCGGGATCCTGGATGAGGATTCTCTGAAGGATGCCATACAATCTGTCTCCCACTCAGGCACCTGCTGGACGATGGTGATGGACCTTAAACATCCTTCCGTTACTTATTACTCCAGACGCCACTTCGACAAGCCCTTCCGGTTCGACTTGGTCGGGAAAGGGCGCTGAGCAAAACGATGAAATAAAAAAGCGGCCCGGGCCGCACGGTTTGACATAGCTCGTCAAAGCTCTTCTGTAGCTTTGCGGCCATGACCACCTACTATTTCAGGAATCCCGAAGAAGCCCTCAAACGCGCCAAGGCAGCCGGCAAGAATCCCGGCTGCTGGTATTGTGGCATCACCTTACGCAGCGGCAAGAAAGGCTGGGCCATCTACAAAGACGGCAAGATCGTGGAGCAGTATGCGGTGATGAATCGTTAATTGGCTGAAAAGCATTATATTTGGGAAAAAACCAAGACCATGCTGAACACAACGACAGGAACGGTTCTTTCTGTGAATAAACTCTGGTGGTTGAGAATCACGACAAAAGCAGTCCATATGGGACCACAGGACGGTGCCATCTTCCCGCACATACTGAAAATCCGGTATATGGCGGACGGTGTGGAGTACACCAAGAACAAATGGGTCGTGACGAAGAAACCCATACCGCGGGAAGGAGATACGGTCCAGCTCATCTATGATGATTTGAAACCGGGAAAGATCAAACTCGATTTATAACCCAAACGGGGCCCTTCTTCATGCAAAAGGTCATCTACACCGGCACCAACTACGACGAGATCAAGGACCTCTGCGGAGACAGGGTCCTGGCTCCGTATTTCTGCATGGGGTTCTCGATGCTCTCCGTCGACACGGGCGAAGGGTTCGTCTCCGTCAACGAAGGAGATGCCGTCATCCGCGGGGACGACGGTACCCTTAGCGTCGAGAAGCAGGGCTGAAGTATCTACGATTCAATTGAGTATGGCAAAGACCGACGTATATCTGGCATCAAAACCCCGCTACGAGATCCTGGACGGGCTCCGTGGCGTGGCCGCTTTCATGGTGGTCCTGTTCCACATCTTCGAGACTTATTCCAAAGGCCCGGCCTTTCAGATCGTGAATCACGGATACCTGGCGGTGGATTTCTTCTTCGCGCTGAGCGGCTTTGTCGTGGGCTATGCCTATGATGACCGGTGGGACCGGATGTCCACCTGGGGATTCTTCAAGCGGCGCCTTACGCGTCTGCACCCGATGGTGATCGCAGGCACGCTCGTCGGGGCGGCGTTGTTCTTCTTCTCCGGGACCGCTTTCCCGAAGACCTTGCAGGTGGAGGGTTGGAAGTTCGCCCTGTGCCTGCTGATGGGGCTCTTCGTGATCCCTTGCGGGAAGGGGCTGGATATCCGCGGCTGGGGCGAATTGAACTCCTTCAACGGCCCGCAATGGACATTGACGCTCGAGTACATCGGCAATATCCTGTATGCGCTCGTCTTCCGGCACCTGCCCAAGGCCGCGCTGGCCGTCCTGTGCGGCGTGTGCGCCTTCTTCACGCTGGACCTGACCCTGGGCTGGAACGTGTTCGGCCTGCTGGAAGCCCCGCACTACAACGTGATCGGCGGCTGGGCACTCACGCCGGACCAGATCTACATCGCTTTCACGCGGCTGCTCTATCCTTTCCTGTGCGGCCTGCTCATCTCCAGGATCCTGCCGGCGCATCGGACCGGATCCAATCCCAGCGGCTCCCCGATCCATCTGAAGGGTGGTTTCTGGTGGTGCAGCCTGGTGATTGTCGTGCTGCTGGCCATGCCGTGCATCGGCGGGAAACAAGGCGTCCCGGACGGCCTGTACCAGGCGTTGTGCATCCTGGTGCTATTCCCGCTCATCATCCTGACCGGCGCCGGATCGGTCACGTCCGATCCCCGGAGCGCCGCCGTCTGCCGGTGGCTCGGCAACATCTCCTATCCCATCTACATCACGCACTACCCGTTGATGTACATGCAGATGGACTGGGTCGCCGCACACCCGGACGCGCCGCTTTGGCAGCACGTCGCCGTGTCGGTCGGCATCCTCTTCATGTCCGTCGTCGTGGCTTACGGCCTCTTCAAGGCCTATGACGAGCCTGTCCGCGAGTGGCTCAAGGACCACTGGCTGCACCGCCCCGGGCCCCGGTAGGGCAGTTGGTGCTGCTCCCGCTGATCGCGCTCGGGCTGGCGACCCTGTTCAACCTGCCTCCGGTGTTTTTCATCGGACTGGTCCTGCTCATCAACGTAGGTGCCGTCCGACGCGGTCCAGGGCCTCGTGCAGCACGCCGGCGGGACAGCCGACATTGAGCCGGACGAACCCCTCGCCGCCCGGACCGTAGGAAGCGCCGTCATTGGGGATGACCTTCGCCTGCTTGCAGAAGAAATCCATCAGTTCCGGCTGCGACAGGCCGAGGGCGCGGCAGTCCAGCCAGACCAGGAACGAGGCCTGCGGGCGGATCGGGACGATGCCAAGCCCATGCTCTGCGAAATAACGCTCCACGATGGAGATATTGTTCTCGATATACCGCTTGAGGGACTCCAGCCAGGCGGTGTCCTCGCGGTAGGCTGCAATCTGGGCCACGAGGGTCATCACGGAAGGTTGGTCGAGTTTGGCATTGTGCAGCGTCCCCAGGAAGCGCTCCCGCCGGTCCTGGTCGGGGATGATGCAGTAGGCCGTGCCGTACAGGGCGGCGAGGTTGAAGGCCTTGGTGGGGCCGGCGACGACCATCCCGACGCGCCGCGCAGCGTCACTGACGCTGCAGAAGGGGGTGTGGCGCCGGCCGTAGAGGGCAAGGTCGCCGTGGATCTCGTCGGAGATCACCATGACCCCGTGACGCTCGCAGATCTCCGCGAGGGTGGCGAGTGTCTGGGCGTCCCAGAGGATGCCGACGGGGTTGTGCGGGTTGCAGAGCAGCAGGATCTTCGTCTACTCGTCGAAAAGCTTTTCCAGCCCCTCGAAGTCCATCCGGTAGCGGCCGTCCTCGAAGATCAGCGGGTTGTCCACGGCCACCCGCCCCATCCGCTCGATGTAGAGGCGGAAATGGTCGTAGACCGGGGGCTGGATGATAATCTTGTCGCCGGGATCCGTGAAAGTGAGATAGGCCTGGTTGATCCCCGTGAGCACACCCGGGGCATAGCCGACCCACGCCCTGTCGAGGTCGAACCCGTGGTAGTGCCTCTGCCAGGCGGCGATGGCGTCGTAGAACTCCTCCGGGGTGGAGGTGTAACCCAGCACGTCGCGGTCCAGGCGCATGCGCAGGGCCTCCGCGACGAACGGGTCGGTCCGGAAATCCATGTCCGCGATCCACATCGGGATCTCCCCGTCCGTGGCGCGGTCGTATTTCATGCTCCAGGTACCCGTGCGGTCGTGGACTGTGTCGAAATCCCACTTTGCGCCGGCGGTGACCTGCGCGCAGGAGGCCATCAGCGCGCTGATGGACCCTGCGGGCAGCAGCGCCGCCGCTCCCGCCGCCGACATCCCTTTGATGAATTCTCTTCTTTGCATAGCCTTGGTCTTTGGCCCAAAGATAAGTAAATATGCCTATATTTGCTCCTATGAAAAGGATTATCAGCATTCTGGCCGCACTCCTGTGCGCGGTCGCAGCTCTGGCGCAGACGCCCCAGGAGATTATCTCCGGCATGGAGGAAGCGATGAAGGTTTTCGAGAAGGACGGAGAGATCGGTGCCCTGTCGATGACCCTCGATATCAAGATACCCATCCTGGGCACGATGAGTTCCAGGTCCTACATCCTCGGGGACAAGCTCCGCGTAGACGCCGAGGTGATGGGTGAAAAGACCATCACCTACACCGACGGAGAGACCAGTTGGACCTACACGCCCAGCGAGTCCAAGGTTGTGATCGAAAACTTCGACGGCACCAAGAAATCCAACAACCAGGCAGACGTGGCCTTGTTCTCCGGCATCACCGACGGCTATGACGTGACCATCAAGCGCGAGACCTCCGACACCTGGCAGCTGCTGTGCAAGAAGTCCCGGACCAACACCAAAAAGGACGACCCCAAGACCATGAACCTGGAGGTCTACAAGAAGGATTTCCTCCCCAAGAGCCTGAGCGCCAGCATCAGCGGCATCACGGTCACGATGCGCGACTTCTCCCCCGACGTGACGGAGAAGCAGGTCACCTTCAACCCCGCCGACTACCCCGGTGTCACGGTCGTGGACAACCGCTAGCGCTTTCCTTTTTGAGAGATTGACGAAGAGAGCCGCCCCGGTCGGGAGCGGCTCTTTTCATTGTCAGGATCTGCCTTTTTGGCATTAATTGCTGGCCTGCACCTTCTTGAAGGAATAGGTCTTGACCTCGAGCAGGTTCTTCTGCTGGATGACGAGTGTGCCGGGGGTCAGCTCCAGGACATCATAGGTGCCTTTCAGCTCCATGCTGTAGGCGGGCAACTCCGTGAGCCAGAGCCTCTCGCGGAACGACATCTGCTTCAGGTCGGCATTGTAGGTGAAGATCGTGCCGTCGACATCGACGTCCTTGAGGTCAAGGGCCGTGAAGCTGCCTTTCTTGGCAAGTGCATGAGGGACTCCGAGATTGCTCAGGGCCAGGTAGAAATTAACGCTGTTGTAGTCAGTTTCCGTGGTCTTGGTGGTGCCGTCGGACTGGGGGATGACATCCGTCCTCTTCTCCAGTTTCCAGACTCCGTACAGGTCACCGGTTGCGTCGCCGGTATGGGAAACGCCCTGCTTGTCGCAGGAAGAGAAAATGGCAAGGCAGGCAATTGCAACTGCCATAAACAATTTTTTCATACGCATTTGTATTGTGTTATAACCACTTTGTCTTTCAATTTCTGTTCCAAACCGGCATGAGGCGTGTTAAGATTCTATTTCAAGTCCTTCAGCGCAGTCTCGATCTGGCGGGCCAGGGTCGTCCAGTGCGCCTGTGTGGCGGCGTCGGAGGACTTGGCCTTGGCCATGCGCTTCTGGAGGTCCAGGAGCTGGGCGATGACCAGGTTGCGGCCGTCCGCCGTGCGGTTCGCCTCCGTGCCGACCACCGTGATGGCGGAGGTCACGTAGCGGCGCTGCAGGTAGCGGCGGTAGCTGTCTACCTTGCCGCCGCGTCCCAGCTCGGAGAAGATCATCCCCGACAGGTCGGAGAGGTATTCTTCGGGCGTATAGTTGGCGCTGTCATATTCGGCGAATTGCTGCAGGCGCGTCAACTTGTTGATGTCCAACAGATTGGAGGCGCTGACCACGTTGTTCACCAGGGTGTAGAGATAGTTGTCCGGGCGGTCGGTGATGTCCCAGATGTACGGGACGTCCACCAGCCAGGTCGGCTTCTGGAAGAGGTTCTGGTCCAGCCAGTTCAAGGCGTTTTTCTGGCGGTCCTTCGGCACGGGGGCGTACTTGACGATGTCCGGCTGCTCGATGCTGTGGTTGGTGATGAAGCGGCCGCCGATATTGGCGGACACGTGGCCCAGATAGCGGTTGAACTGGCCCGTGACGGCCTCGTACATCCGGCTGACGTTGGTGTACATGTCGGCCTCCTCGGCGTTCCAGGCGGGGATCTCCGCAAGCACGCGCTTGAGGTTCATCACGCCGTAGGTGCTGGCGGCCACGGCGTCGTCGCCGAGGTCTTCGGTCAGCGCGCGCGGGTCGCCGTCACGGCCTTCGCCGCCGAACCACAGGCGCGGGTTCTGGGCCAGGCGCTCGATGATGACCTTGTTCCAGTAGAGGTGGTCCTCCTTCGGGGTCTTGAAGTAGGTGGGCTTGTAGCCGAACTCGATGGCCCACTTGTCATAGTCGCCGATGCGGGGGTAGAGCCCCGCCTTGGTGATGCCGTCCTCGGGCTGAGCCACGTAGTTGAAGCGGGCGTAGTCCATGATGGAGACGGTGTGGCCGTTGGCTTCCACCCAGGCCTTGTCGCGGAGTTTCTCGACCGGGGTCTGGCTGCTGGAGCCCATGTTGTGGCGCAGGCCGAGGGTGTGGCCGACCTCGTGCGAGGACACGAAGCGGATCAGGTCGCCCATCAGTTCTTCGTCGTATTTGATCTTGCGGGCGCGCGGGTCCACGACGCCGGCCTGGACCTGGTACCAGTCGTGGACCAGGGTCATCACGTTGTGGTACCAGCCCACGTGGCTCTCGATGATCTCGCCGGAACGCGGGTCATGGACGTTGGGGCCGTAGGCGTTGGCGACCGGGGAGGCCAGGTAGCGGATCACGCTGAAGCGGGCGTCCTCGAGGCTCATCGTCGGGTCGTCCTCGGGCCACTCTTCGCCGCGGATGGCGTTCTTCCAGCCGGCGGCCTCGAAGGCGACGTTCCAGTCGTTGACACCGGCGATGAGGTACTTGCGCCACTGCTTCGGGGTCGCAGGGTCGATGTAGTAGATGATCGGCTTAATGGGCTCCACGAGCTCGCCGCGTTTCTGGCGCTCGACGTCCTCCGGACGGGCCTCCAGGCGGTAGCGGGCGATGAAGCGGATGCTCTCCACACCCTGCTGGTCGTCGGTGAATTCGCTGTAGCCGCCGGCGAAGTAGCCCACGCGCGGGTCGAACCAGCGCTGCTGCATGGGCACTTCCGGCAGCAGGACGATGGAGGTGTTCAGCACGACCGTGACCGCGCCGGCCTGCCGGCCCGCGGGGAGGTTGCGGCTCTGCTGCTGGCCGCCCTGGCCGGGACCGCCGGCGGGGGCGTTGTAGGTGTAGGTCTTGGTCACCGTCACCTCGGTGTTGATGGGGTAGGTGCGGATGCTGTCGATGAAGGAGGCGTCGCCCTTGACGCCGCCCAGGTTGAAGCTGCGCTTGTCGCCGGGGGTGAGCGAGAAGACCTGCGTGTCACCTTCGAACAGGCTGTTCACCTTGATGCGGGTGCTGCCTTCGGGGCCGTCCTTTTCGGGCTTGAAGGAGGCTACGATGGGGTTTTCGGAGCTCACCTTCACGGCTTTGTAGATGTCCTGGTCTTCGTCGGCCCGGATGCTGTAGATATCCGTGCGGAGGAGCAGGTTGCCGTTCGGGGCCTTCTCCCAGTAGATCATCTGCTCGTTCACCTCCTCGCCGCCGTAGGTGCCGGCGTCGGGGGTGTTGCTCACGAAGCGCGTCACGGCGAGCATACGGCGGCCGAGCAGCGAGTCGGGGAGCTCGAAGTACCAGTCGTTCTCGTTCTGCGCCACGCCGAACAGGCCGGCCTTGACGTCCAGTTCGAGGGGCTTTTCAGCTTTTTCCTTTTCGGCGGGTTCGCCGGCGGCGGGCGCCGGCCGGCGGGGCTGGCCGGAGGCCAGGAGGCTGACGGCGAGCAGCGCCGCCAAAACAGTCGTGTATTTCTTCATCATATGCGGATATTTGCACGTTTTACGGGTGTAAGATACGCATTTTATCCCGTTATCCGTCAAATTCTTGCAATATTTGACCAAGAGGCTGCGGGGATTTGCGCTTTCGGGAAAGCCTGTTTAACTTAACGTCACTAAAACCTTACGGATATGAAACGAATCCTGATCCTCCTCGGCATGCTGGCCCTCGCCGCATGCTCGACCGCACCGAACAATCCCGTGCTCACCATCGAAGGCGGCCAGGTCCAGGGCGTCCAGCTCGCCGACGCGCCCGGCGTGACCGTCTTCCGCGGCATCCCCTACGCGGCTCCGCCCATCGGCGAGAACCGCTGGCGCGCTCCGCAGCCCGTCGTCCCTTGGGAGGGCGTGCGCGTGTGCGACACTTTCGGCCATCCGCCGTATCAGGCGGTCCACTATCCCGGCGGCTACACCACCGAGTGGGGCTATGGCGACGAGGCGCCCTACAGCGAGGACTGCCTCTATCTGAACGTCTGGACCAAGGCGCCCGGGCAGACGGACAAGAAACTGCCCGTGGCCGTGTGGATCTTCGGCGGCGGCCTGCGTGAAGGCTGGGGCTCCGAGCCGGAGTTCGACGGCAAGAACTGGGCGGGCAAGGACGTCGTGCTCGTGTCGTTCAACTACCGCGTGGGTCCGTTCGGCTTCTTCGCGCATCCCGAGATTTCCGCGGAGGATCCGGAGCACGCCACCGGCAACTGGGGCACCCTGGACCAGATCGCGGTGCTGAAGTGGGTACAGAAGAATATCGCCCAGTTCGGCGGCGACCCGGACAACGTGATGATCTTCGGGCAGAGCGCCGGTTCCCGCAGCGTGAAGTTCCTGAGCGCCTCGCCGCTGACCAAGGGCCTGTTCAACAAGGCGGTCATCATGAGCGGCAGCGGACTGGTGGATCCGCGCGTGCCCGTGGCGGCCCCGCCGGCCATGCCGGGCATGCCCGCGATGCGCATGCCGGCCCAGAGCCAGCTCACCCTCGCCGAGGCGGAGGCTTCCATCAAGGAGGTCACCGACTGGGCCGGGCTCAAGGACCTCGCCGCGCTGCGCCGCGCTTCCACCGAGACCATCTTCGCGATGGGCGGCCTGTTCACCAACGTCACCGGCAAGCGCAGCGCGCTGTCCGCGATGCCCATCGCGCCGTATATCGACGGCTACGTGCTGACGGAGACCTTCGACGAGGCCTGCATCGACGGCTCGCTGGCGCAGGTGCCTTATATGATCGGCTACACGCTGAACGACTCCGGCAACATGGGCGACCAGATCCGCACCTTCTGCCTCAACCGCGAGGAGATGGGCGGCCGCGCCTACGCCTACCAGTTCGCGCGTCCGCTGCCTACCGACGGCCGTCCGAACGTGCTGCAGGGCGCTTTCCACTCTTCCGACCTGTGGTTCGTGTTCAAGTCGTTGGAGCATTGCTGGCGGCCTTGGACGCCGGGCGACTGGGACCTCTCCGAGCGGATGCTCACCACCTGGTCCAACTTCGCCAAGTTCGGCGACCCGAACGGCCCGGACGGCGGCGAGTGGACGCCTTACACCGCAGCGAAGCCCGAGTTCATGGTCTGGAAGCTGGACGAGGCCGACGCCGAGGCCTCCGCGATGGGCCAGCCGCAGGTCCCGCCGCGTCCCGCCTTCGGCGGCCCCCGGCCGTAATGCTTTCCTGGCTGAAAAAACACGGGTTGTCGATGGACGGCCCGTGTTTTTTTGGCTAACTTTGTGGGGATGATGAAACCCGTGGATCTGCCTGTGATGGAGATTGCCGGCGCCGTGAATGAGGCGCTGGCAATTTCTTCGCGCCTGGTGGTGACGGCGCCGCCCGGGGCCGGCAAGTCCACCGTGCTGCCGCTGTCCATCCTGCTGGGCACCGCCCCTTTCCTGCCCGGCAACCCTCGAACCGCCCTGCCAGGAGCAGAAACATCCCGTTTTGCTCCCGGGAACCTTCAATCCTCCTCACCAGGAGCGGAAACACCCCATTTTGCTCCCGGCGGCAAGATCCTGATGCTGGAGCCGAGGCGGCTGGCGGCGCGGCAGATCGCGGAGCGGATGGCGTACCTGCTGGGCGAGCCGGTGGGGCGGACGGTGGGATACCGCATCCGCTTCGAGAGCCGCGTCAGCGCCGCCACGCGCATCGAGGTGCTCACCGAGGGCATCCTCACGCGGATGCTGGTGGACGACCCGGCGCTGGAGGGGGTGGACGTGGTCATCTTCGACGAATTCCACGAGCGGAGCCTGCAGAGCGACGTGGCCCTGGCCCTGACCCGCGAGGCACAGTCGCTGCTGAGGCCGGACCTGCGTATCGTGCTGATGTCCGCGACGATAGATACCGCCGCGCTGTGCCGGGAGCTGGACGCGCCGCTGCTCGAGAGCGCCGGGCGGATGTTCCCCGTGGAGGTCCGGCACACGCCCGAAGAGGCGACGGCCCAGGACGTGGCGGAGCGCGTGGCGCACTGGGTGCGCACGGCCCTTCGCGAGCAGGCGGGCGACGTGCTGGCGTTCCTGCCGGGCGAAGGGGAGATCCGCCGCTGCGCGGAGTTGTTGGGGATCCTTCGGCAGGCTCAGGATGACAGGCAGGCTCAGGATGACAGAAGGGCCGGGGAGGACACCAAAGTATATCCCTTATACGGCCTGCTGGCGCCGGAGCTGCAGCGGGCGGCCATCGCGCCGAGCCCGGCGGGAAGCCGGAAGGTCGTGCTGGCCACGCC
>JAEEGJ010011484.1_pt1 | contig 22462 bp, 12 predicted proteins | sample 8958761 | NCBI WGS metagenome assembly JAEEGJ01 (sample SAMN16246546, study PRJNA631951) | gut metagenome | biome: gut microbiome; feature: rumen; material: RS-attached | host: Bos | place: Iran: Karaj | collected 2018-10 | reverse complement strand
TGATCAAGAGAGTCGGTCAAGGATAAACTGATTTGTCGGACACAATGAAAAATCTCTTTACATCCCTCGCCCTCGCGCTGTTGTTTCAGATGATTATTGAGATAGTTAGTGATTAATCCAAGCTGTCATACGGCTCCGAATCCATCCACAGCTCGAGCCGGCCGCCGGCGACGAGGTCGCTGTGGTCGATCTGCAGCGTATGGAGCGGAGTCCCGTTGAGGGTGGCCTTGCGGATATAGACCTGCCCGGGACCGTTGCCGTGGGCGATGACGGTGAAATCTCCGCCGGGGAGACGGAAACGGACCCGGTCGAAAACCGGACTGGTGACCTGGTAGACGGTATTGCCCGGGCAGGACGGATGGAGTCCGGCCGCCGCCAGGATGTACCACGCGGACATCTGTCCGCAATCCTCATTGCCGCAGATTCCTTCCACGGCGTTGGAATAGGCGTTCCGGCAGATGGTCCGGGTCCATTTCTGGGTCTGGGAGGGTCTTCCGAGCGCATTGAACAGGAATGGTACGAAATGCACCGGCTCGTTCGCATGGTTGTAATATTGGTTCCAGCGGAAATCCAGCGGCGTGTGTTCGAAGAACTCTTCCAGTTCTGCCAGGGCCTTTTCCTTGCCGCCCAGAAGTTCAAAGAGACCGTCCGGATCGTGCGGGACGAACCAGCCCTGCTGGAAAGGGTTGCATTCGATACAGCCGTACCATTCAGCCGTGCGTCCGGCTTCCGGAGCCGGAATCCATTCCCCGTCGGCGGACCTTGGCCGGAACCAGCCGAAGTCCGGGTCGTACAAGTTGCGCCAGGCGCCGGCCTTCGTTTCATACAGGGCTTTCCCGTCCGCGTCTCCCAGCGCCTCGGCCATCCGGCTGATGCACCAGTCTCCATACGCGTATTCAAAGGTATGGGAGATGCTCAGTGAACCCGGGGTGAACCCGTCCGGACCATTGCCGGTGACTTCGGACGACCGGCGGGCAAATTCATAAGCTTTCGCAAGATCGAAAGTCCGGATTCCTTTGGCCCAGGCGTCGGCTACCACGCTGAGAGCCGGATTCCCGAGCATGCAGCCCGAATAGGAATTGACGATCTCCCAGCGCTCGAAATATCCGCGTCCGCTCTGTTCCGCCAGGGTCATCAGGGAATGGATCAAATCTGAATTGACCTCCGGCCAGATCAGGGCATACAGAGGCATCTGGCTCCGGAATACGTCCCAACCGCTGAAAACTGTCCGTTTCCGGAACGAGGGATCCTTTTCATGAACCTGCAGGTCGCCTCCTACATAGCGCCCGTCCACATCCGATGCAATCCGGGGATCGATCATCGTATGGTAGAGTGCCGTATAAAACACGGTCCTTTCCTCGGGCGTACCGCCTTCGATCTCGATCCGGCCGAGTTCTTGCTCCCATTGCCGGACGGCCTGAGCATGGACCTCGTCGAAGGTTTTTCCTTCCAGTTCTGCCTGGAAATTGCGGCGCGCGCCTTCCAGTCCAGTAAAAGACAGGGCGACGGATACACAGACCGTTTCTCCTTCCGTTGTCGGGAATTCTGCGAAAAAGCCGATGTGTTTTCCTTCGATCTCTTCCATGCCGGGGAGGATTTCCGCCTCCGAAACCCGCTGAAGATAGGCTTGGCTCACGACCTCTTTCCGTTTACGGACCCAGTCATCCGGAATGTCCGCCGACCAGAATCCGCTGCGGGTAAAGGGTTTGCTGAATTCGGCGTGGAAATAGAGCGTATAATCCGCTCCGCCTTCCCCGTTGCCCCAACCCCCGCAAGCAGGCGTGCAATGCATCCAGCCTTCCAGAGACCTGTCATCCAGGATATGGGCATATTCCATTTCAGCCGTTCCGCCTACCCTCCGGGCGAGATCCACCTGGATCCGGGAGACTTCATCGGCCGGGAAGGTGAAACGCATCACACCACCGTGGGGCGAAGCCGTCAGTTCACTGCGGATGCCATAGTCCGTCAGGAGAGTGCTGTAATAACCCGGACTTGCGGTCTCGCCGGATTTGTCATAGCGGGAACGCCATCCTTTGACACTTCCGTCTGCCAATCCGGCCGTCGTATGCATCGGCCCCGTGGTCGGCATCACCAGGAAATTTCCGAATTCCCCGTACCAGCCGGTCCCGCTCATCTGCAGCATCGAAAAGCCTTCGATGGTTTCCATCTCATAGCTGTAGCCGGGTGCGTTGTCTCCGCCGGTGACGGTGTTGGGATTCACCTGTGTCATCCCGAACGGCGTAGCCGCTCCGGGGAAGGTTTTCCCCAAGCCGTGATATACACCGGCGGCGTCAATGCTGGTCGTCGCTCCGATGAAAGGATTCACGGCATCCGTGACAGAGGGATGGTTCGCGCAGGAAATAGCCGTCAGGACGGCAATGGTCAACAGCGGTGTAATTTTCATTATGCGGTTTTTTACGATACAAAAATACCAGACCAAAGTATAGAGAAAGTACACAATCCTTTATTTTTGGTGTACTTTTATCCTTTTTATTCACAAAAAGCCCCCGCCTGAGGCGAGGGCAACATTTGCAAAGGTGGGATGAAAAATCCCCTGCAGGAATAATCAGGTATTATTTCTTGCGGTGGAAAGTGTACCTGGCTAGAGCGGAGGCCGAGATATCGGTTCCGGAAGGCAGGGTGATTTTCCCTGAATTCACGTAAGGCTGCCTGAGCACCAGCTTGTCCTCACTCAGTTCAAGGACATCAAAGGTGCCGTACAGCACCATGATCTGTCCGTCATCACTGACTTCGATCATGCGGTCGAATGTGATCTGTTTCTTGGCGGCATCATACGAAAAATTAGACCAGTCACCTTCCCAACCCATTCCGGCTGTCACTCTCAGGTTTTCGTGAAAAGTCAGCGTCGTATACTGAAAATAAGGAACCGGAATACGGAATGATCCGCTTTGGTCATCTTTCGAGCCGCCGACCTCGAACTCATAGAGATCCATGACCCAAGTTCCATAGAGGGTACCGGTTACATCGCCGGTAGGATTATCCAGTCTGTTACATGACATGGCCAGAATGGCCAGACTCGCCACCGCAATGGCTAAGATAAACTTTTTCATAATTACCGATTATTGGTTTAACATATTTTGCCGCAAAAACTGTTCCAAAGCCTGCTCAAAATCCAAGAGTCCCGGGATGAGAAGGCTTAGAACTTCACGTTGAATTGCAAGACAGTGGACCATTTGTTAAAATGGCCCACTGTCTTTATATCCGTGGCCGTGGTGGAGTCAAAGACCTTGGTCGTGCCTTTGAAAGTGAAAATGTCATAATTGGCCGCAAGGCTCAGGTAGAACCGGTCCCAGGAATAGCTGGCACCCACGTTTGTGAAGAAATTGAAACGCATGGTGGAGTTGAGCGGCCGGGTCTCCCTAGAGGCATAGTCCCCCGTTTTCGGATCAAGGATGTAACGTGTCGAATAGTGCCTGTCATAGAGGGTCAGCATCGGGATGGCGGTGACATTGACAGTCAAGTTGCGCAGACCTTTGAGGTCCGACGCCGCCCCGGGCTGGCGATGGTAAAGCACGAAGTTGTAGGAGTAGCCTGCGCCGAGCGAAGCCTGCGAAGTCGCGTGCCGTGTCAGGCCATAGACCAGGTCGGACAGTTTCTCTTTCGGATCCGCCTTTATCTCGCCCTGTAGGTACTTGCCGCTGATTACCCAGGATCCTGCCGAGCGGCGCTGGATCTTGTGGCCGCTGTACACGGAACTATAGAGGAAAGTCTTGTGGTTGAGCGCATAAAAGGTCGTCACGGAGAGGACCTTCATCTGCCCCGGATACTCGGAAGTGCCGCTCGATTCTTCAAAAATCGCATTCTCCGGCAGAGCCGTAGTCAATTTGTAACTCATCGGCTGCCGGAGGTTGTAATAATCAACGTTGATACTGACGCCTGCCACGGAATAGGCGAACGAATTGGATTTGTTGTATTCGGCACTCTTGCGCCCGATCTCGCGGCCGTAACCCAACTGCAGTGAGCCATAACCCGCATTGATTCCGATACCCTTGTAGAGCCGCTCCTGCAGGCTGGAATTCAATGTGACATGTTCTCCGCCCACCTCGAACTCGTTGGTCTGGAAAGCGCCGATCTGGCGCAGCGAATTGGAGAGAGAGACGTTCCAGTGTGGGCGTGGCTGGTAGATATAGGCGCTGTCCAGTTGAGGGGAGGGGGCCAGGATGCGGTCCACGATGCGTTTGATAAAGCCGGGGCGCTCCTGTCCCGAGCTGGGGACCAGGATGCCGAAGCACAAAAGCAAAATCAGGGTCAATTTCCGGTTCAATGCTTTCTCATAGTCTTTATGGACGTAAAAATACGGCTTTTTCGGCTAGGTTTATCCTCTTTGCGCACTTTTTTAGGAATTTAATTATCTGTCAAGTGTTTTGGTGTGTAAAAACAGCCAAATCACACACGGGAGAACGATAAACTGGAATTTAGCGGTTGTTTTTCTTTTTGCGATTAGGTAGTTCTTTGACAAGGGAGAACACGCCGATCAATACGCCGAGAATACCCAACATCAAGCAAATCAGTTGAAAATTTTCTCTTAAGAAATCCATCATTGTAATAGTGACTTAAACCTCGATTTATCTAACAGACAAAGTTACAGTTTTTTTGATTGTCATATGCCTTGAGCGCGTCAGCGGTCAATGGCTGGCTTGAAGCCAAAGCCGAATCTCACCGTCGGAGCCAACCAGACTTGCAGGGCACCGGAAGCCACATTGGCTCTGACACCCAGCCAAAATTGTCGCAGCGTCAGAGCAAAACACCCTTGGAGCATCTTGTACTATAGATTGCCTCTGACGATGAAATTCGGTTATGCCAAGGTGACTCCGAGATGAGCAATGTCAATCGTATCCTCATTCTCCCACAAACAAAAAACCGCCGCAAGGTACTGCGCCGGGAACTATATGCTGAAGGTTTTCGATGCAAGGGGCTTCGTACTTGCCGCCTCACTTATGGTATTTGTAGCGGGAGTGGGTCACGATCCCACGACCTCCGGATTATGAATCCGACGCTCTAACCAGCTGAGCTACCCCGCCGTCCAGTTCCTTGCGGAACCCTAGACCTCTTGTCAAAAAAACAACCGGACGCACCGGTTGCCGACTTGTTGAGATAGAAGGATTCGAACCCTCACTGACAGAGCCAGAATCTGTAGTGCTACCATTACACCATATCTCAATGTCAATCCCGCTCAAAAACGGGACTGCAAAAGTACAACACTTTTAATAAATTGCAAAAAAAATCCGCCCTTTTGTCTGAAAAAGTTGAAAAGACCCGTCAGTCGGAGACCAGCAGGGCGACCGCCCAGACCTCGCAGCCCTCGCCGCGGCCTACAAACCCCAGCCGTTCGGTCGTCGTGGCCTTGACCGACACGCGGTCCGCGTCAATCCCCATGACGCCGGCGAGGCATTCCCGCATCTGCGGGACATAACGCCCGATCTTGGGCGCCTGGAGCGCGATCGTAACGTCCACGTTCGATACCCTGAAGCCCTGTTCCGCGACCAACGCGCACACTTTTGCCAGCAACAACTTGCTGTCCACGCCCTTCCATTCGTCGGAGGTGTCCGGGAAATGGTGTCCGATGTCGCCGAGCGCGAGGGCTCCCAGCAGGGCGTCGCAGAGGGCGTGGATGGCCACATCTCCGTCGCTGTGCGCGACGAATCCTTTGTCTGAAAGGATCTTCACGCCGCCGAGCCACATCGGAAGGCCGGCCTGCAGCGCATGCACGTCATATCCTTGTCCGATCCTGATATCCATAAGCCCTTAATCTCCGACCACAGATTGGATGTACCGGCACTTCTCCGGATTGCCCAGGGTCTTTCCCTTGTCGCAGGACAGCTTGATGCAGTCGTGCCATTCGCGCAGTTCGGTGATCCGGCCGCGGGTCAGTTTCACGACGATGTTCATCGGCTTGACGCCGACGATGTCGCAGGTGATGTGCGTACCTACGCCGTAGCTGTCTTGCACCCGGCCTGCGCACATCTTGTGGATCTCGATAGCTTTGTCGATATCCAGCCCGTTGGAATAAACCACCTGCTTGGTCGCCGGATCGATGCCCAGGGACTTGTATTTGGCGATGATCTTTTCCGTCTGCTCGGTCTCGTCTCCGCTGTCCACGCGCAAACCCTTGTACATCATGGCCATGCGCTTCGAAAGGTTGCTGAAGAAGACCTTGTCTCCGAAACAGTCATATAGGTAGATGCCGTTGTCGCCGTCATAGACGTCACTGAACTTGCGCATGACGTTGAAGTTGCACTCGAAAACGCCGCTGACGATTTCTTCGAAGGAAATCAGCTGGTGCGACATCGTGCCCAGGCACTTGGTGCCGTGCTTCATCGCGAGCCAGACGTTGCTGGTGCCGGTGAAGGTGCCGGGCCACTTCCGGGACTCATAGACTTCCTTCATCGCCCCGATCACCATGTCTTGGTGTTCGAAGGAGAAGCGCCGGCGCGTACCCATGTCACCGAATACCAGTCCGGCCCCGAAGATGCGCTCGGATTTCTCGACGGCCCGTTTACGCTCCAGGACGGGATCGTACTTCTCGAAGTCGCCCTGCAGCTGGTGCATCAGTTCGGAGATGGTCGAAAGGATGGGCATCTCCCACATGATCGTGGAAAACCATTTGCCCCGTACCGTGATCTCCAGGTGCCCTTCCTCATCCTGGTTGACGGAGACCTCCTTCGGATTGAAGCGGTATCCCTTCAGGAAAGTGAAATACCACAGGGGGAGAAAGTAGCACGCGTCCCGCATGTAGTCGGCTTCTTCCTGGGTACACACGACCTCGGACATATGGTCGAGCTGCTCCCGGAGCAACTTGTCGAAGCCCTTCGGGTAGCAGGTGCCGTTGCGGTCGAAGAAAGTGTATTCCACCTCGGCGCGCGGGTATTTCATCAGGATGTAATACTGGCAGGTGAAGGTGTACAGGTCGTTGTCAGTGAAGTGGGTGACGATGGGTTTCATGTCCAAAATGATTTGATCATGCGAATTTAACGATTCTTTTTCAAGGTGCAAATACAAGGTGACACGACATTATTCATAAGGCTGAACAGGTGAGCTATCGACTTTTTTTACTAGTCATTTTTTCTTCTTTTTTGATGGACTTTCGCGGGACCGGTAGAGATTTATTTGTTAATATCAAACTAATAATTAAATTTGTACCTACATATATGCTGATTAACCACATTTTTGACACTGTTCCTGAATTTTTGAAATTCTTTAACAAGAACCTCATTAATAACCTATCTTATGTTCCTAAAACAACAAAATCCTAGAAAACGCCTTGCGGCGGTCTTTCTCATTTTGTTCTGCTTGTGCATGAGCGGGTATATCCCGATGCGTGCTACGGAGGTCACTTCTGAGGCTGCCCAGCAGCAGAATCAGGTCACGGTGACCGTACTGGATGAGAATGGCGAGCCGATTCCGGGCGCCGGTGTCATGGTGGTCTCCACCAAGACGGGTGGTGTGACGGATCTGGACGGTAAGGCGGTGGTACCGGCAAAAGCCGGTGATCAGATCGAGGTCATGTTCATGGGTTATGTGACCCAGACCGTGACCGTCGGAAGTTCAAGGAGCGTGACGGTTTCCCTCCGTCCGAGCTCCGAGACGCTGGAGGAAACGGTGGTTGTCGGTTACGGCACCCAGAAGAAGGAGAGCGTCGTGGCTTCTATCGCCCAGGTGGGCAACGAGTCTCTCCGTAGGACCGGCAATTCGACGGACTTGACGGAAGCGCTTGTCGGCCAGGCGCCGGGTCTGGTCTCCCTGACCGCCTCGGGTGAGCCGGGCGGCATCACGACCGGTGAGAGTGCGACGAGCCTTTTCATCCGTGGTAAGAACACTTGGAATGGCGGCGGTCCCCTGATCCTCGTGGACGGTGTGGAGCGCAACATGAATAACGTCGACGTCAACGAAGTCGAACGTATTTCCATCCTGAAAGACGCATCCGCGACGGCCGTCTTCGGTGTGAAGGGCGCGAACGGTGTCATCCTCATCACCACCAAGCGCGGTGAGGAAGGCAAGACCCGCCTGAACTTCAACTATACGGTCACGGGCAAGATGATCGCCAAGCAGCCTGCGAAGATGGACTCCTATGATGCGATGATGACCAAGAATGACGTCATCGAGCGTGAAGGTGTCTTGAGCGAAGTCTCTTGGGACGCGTATGTGCCTTATCGTATCGTCGAACGCTTCAAGAAGCCCCAGAGCGCCGAGTATGCCCAGATCTATCCGAATGTGGACTGGACCAAGGAGTTGTACGAAGATTTCTCCGTGAATACGCACAAGGTTTCCGCGAACATCCAGGGCGGTTCGAAAAAGATCAAGTATTTCGGATCGCTGGCCTACATGCACGAAGGTGACATGTTCCGCGACTACGACAACGGGAAACCCTACAGTCCGAACTACGACTTCGACCGCTTCAACTTCCGTTCGAACGTGGACTTCGACCTGACGAAGACCACGCGCCTGAAATTCGATCTGGCGGGCTTCTTCAGCCGCAAGAACACGAACTGGAACAACGAAGGATCGACGTCCCGCGCCGACCAGTGGATGTATTCCGCGGCTTACTTCCTGGCGCCGAACATGTTCCTCCCGATGTATGAGGACGGGAGATGGGGCGCCTATTCGGACGGCGCGAACAGCTCGACGAACCCGCTGGCGGCCGTGTACAACCTCGGCCTCCGTCAGACCCGTACGACCCAGATTAACGCGAGCTTCGCCCTGGAGCAGGACCTGAGTTTCATAACGAAGGGCCTGAAGGCGAGCCTGCGCGCGACCTATGACAATACGATCCGTTCGGAAGGCGGTGTCTATGACATCAACAACTCCATCCGTGCTTCCGAGGCCCGTACGAACGTGGCGTACAAGTATATCAACTATAAGAACTACTTCCCGGGCGCCGATCCGAGCGCATACATCATCGACATGCCTGTGCCGGAAGACGAGTACGACTGGGCATACCAAGTCGTGTCCCGTCGCTACGAGACGATCGTGAATGCGAACTGGGCGGGCTATATCCCTGTCTTCCGCCGCCTGACCTACCAGGCCCAGTTGAACTACGCCCGTACTTTCGGCAAGCACGGCGTGACGGCGATGGGCGTGTTCAAGCGCGAGGAGTTTGCCCGTGGCTCCATGTTCCCGAACTACCGCGAAGACTGGGTAGGCCGTCTGACCTATGATTACGGCGGCCGCTATCTGCTCGAAGTGAACGGCGCCTACAACGGATCCGAGAAGTTCGGTCCGGGCTATCGTTTCGAGTTCTTCCCGTCCGTCGCTCTGGGCTGGTATGTTTCCAATGAGCCCTGGTTCAAGGCGGACTGGATGAATAAACTGAAGTTCCGTTACTCCCTCGGTAAGGTCGGTGACGATACCGGCGGCGGCCGTTGGGCTTATGTGACTTCCTACGCCTATGGCGGACGTTCCCGTCTGGCCAAGGCTACCAATGCATATAGCCCCTATTATATGTATAGGGAGAGCACGCTGGGCAATCCGGACCTTCGCTGGGAGACTGCGGTGAAGCAGAACTTCGGCCTTGAACTCAGTGCCTGGAAGGACCTGATCACCTTCAGTTTCGACTACTTCACGGAGAAGCGAAGCGACATCATCCTGTCCGGTGGCAGCCGTTCGATTCCCGCTTTCTTCGGTACGACGGCCCCTGCGGCCAACCTTGGACGGGTCAACGCCAAGGGCTTCGAGATCGAGTTCGGCGTCAACAAGCAGATCGGCAAGGACCTGCTGCTGTGGGGAAAGATCACGGCCAACCACAATGAGAACACGGTCATGTTCCGCGACGACCCCCAGCTCCAGTTCTTCTACCTGAAGAACGAAGGCTACCAGATAGGTCAGCAGCGGACGCAGTTGTCCGCCGGCATGTACAAGAGCTGGGATGACATCTACGCCAGCGTTCCCCAGGAGAGTAACGACGGCCAGAAACTGCCCGGCTACTTCAATATCGTAGACTTCAACGCGGACGGTATCATCAAGAGTTCCGAAGATATGCCGCCCGTCGGCTATTCCGAGATTCCGCAGAATACCGGATCGCTCGCGTTGGGCGTAGACTGGAAGGGCTTGAGCTTCATGGTCCAGTTCTATGCCGTCAACAATGCCAACCGTTCGATCGGATGGAACAACTACACCAGCGACTATGACATCGTCTATGAGAATGTCAAGGATTACTGGTCGAAGGAGAACCCGAACGGAACGGCCTTCCTTCCCAGATGGAAGACCAACGGTGAGTTCATCGGCAACTTCTATTACTACGATGCTTCGTTCGTCCGTCTCCAGTTGATCGAGCTGGGCTATACTTTCAAGAGAGTCGGCCTGCTGAAGAAGATCAACTGCGACAACCTGAGGATCTTCCTCAACGGAAACGACCTCTTCTTCTGGTCCGACCTGCCGGATGCCCGTACCACGACTTATTCGGGCGGCAGCGCCACGCAGGGTGCCTATCCGACCCTGAAGCGTATCAACTTCGGCATCGACCTTTCATTCTAAAAGATTCAGCGATATGAAAAAGATTGTCACTATTATATTGAGCATAGCAGCAGCTTTCTCGATCGTTTGCACGGCGGTGTCTTGTGAGGATTATCTCGACAAGGCTCCGGACTCCGACATCACGGAAAATGATGCATTCGGCAACTTTACTTCTTTCCAAGGTTTTGTCGAGCAGCTGTACAACGTGGTGATGGGCTATGACAAGGGCGGTGCATGGAACCGGTATTCGTTTGCTGACGAGGACCTGACCATTGCTACGAGCAACTTCGACACCGGCAACTGGTGGGGCAATGAGACCTATTTCTATGGGAAGTTCAGCCCGACCACGAATGAAGGCCGTGACCAGCGCATCTGGGAAGCCTCGTGGTACGGCATCCGCACGGCGAACATGGCTCTCGACCATCTGGAGAAGGAAGACAGCGAGTTCGTGGGTACGGACGAGGAGCGGAACCTCCTGAAAGGCCAGGCCCTGTTCTTCCGCGCGTTCCACTATTACCAGATCTGCCGTTACTGGGGCGGCATGCCTTATGTGACCCATGCGATTGGTGCGACCGAGGATATGTTTTCTGAGGAATACAACCGCCTGACCGCGCAGGAATGCTTTATCAACATGGCGAAGGACTTCGCCGCTGCCGCCGAGTTGCTCCCCAACCACTGGGATGAGACGACGGCCGGTCAGGCGACGAAGGGTAATAACGACTACCGCGTGAACAAGCACTGGGCCCTGGGCTTCCAGGGCAAGGCCCTGCTGTGGGCAGCGAGCCCGATGCTGAACGAAGAAGCCGGCAAGGGCAACGAGTTCAACCCCGACCTGGCGAAGCAGGCGGCCGATGCTCTCGGCAAATGCCTGACACTTTGCGAACAGACGGGCACCTATAAGCTCGAAACCTGGGCGAATTACGAAGGCATCTTCTGCAAGACGGGCTGGAACCGTCCGGGCGGCAAGGAGGTCTTGATGAACGAGACCCTGTTCAACCGTTCCCGCGTGTACTGGTCCTGCCTGGGAGCCACGGTTCCCGCTTCTTTCGGCTGTAACTCCTCAACTTCGCAGCAGGATGTCCCTACGGCCAATATCACCCACAACTACGGAATGAAGAACGGCCTTCCGATCGACGATCCTGATTCGGGATACAACCCGGCTGATCCCTGGTCCAACCGCGACCCCCGTTTCGACAAGACCATCATTACGGACGGTGACCGCATTTCCAAGAATATCGGCTCGGCCAGCACGGACCAGTATGCGCAGCTCTACAACGGAGGCCGCCACCGCAACGGCGGTTCTTACGGAGCCGGCAGCGTCACGGGCCTGTTTTTCCGTAAATACAACCTCATGGGTCCGAACTTCATCAAGACATCCAACGCCAATAACCTGGTGCACAGCATCCCTTACCTGCGGATGGCGGACATCTACCTGATGTATGCGGAGGCTGTGAACTTCATGACGGGCGGCGGTCCTTCCGCCAAGGCTTCCACTTATTCGAAGACGGCCGTCGAGGCTTTCGAGGCCGTCCGTGCCCGCGCCCAGGTTCCGGCACTTCCGTCCAAGTATGTCTCCGACAAGAACACTTTCTTCGAGGCGATCGTGCGCGAACGTGCCGTGGAACTGATCATGGAGGCCCAGCGTTTTGACGACCTCCGTCGCTGGAACCGGATCGCCGATCCGAGATACCTGGCCAAGACCCGCTTCGATTTCGAGCGCGGCGCCGACGGCAAGCCCGCGAACCTGCGGGAAGAGGTGCACATCACAAGGGTCGCTTCTTCTCCCAAGATGAACTGGCTGCCCATCCAGGTCAAGTACACCAAGATGTCTGCAGGTTTCCCGCAGAATCCAGGCTGGTAGCAGTGTAATACCCCATTGATTATGAAAACAACGATTCAGAAAATATTGACTGTCCTGGCGGCCTTCCTGTTTATCGGCGCCGCCGACTCCTTTGCGCAGAAAGACACCCTGTCCGCAACCGACCCGATGTTTGGCGGGGAGGAGCTGGTCGACATGCCCTTCCGCAAGGCAGGCAAGGATGAGATCGTGAGTGCCGTCGGCAAACTGGATGTCAGTAAAGTCGGCCAATACGACCACAACATTTGGATCAACGATGTCACGACCGGCCGCATCGTCGGTGTGATGGGTGCCAACAATATCCGTGGTATCGGTGTCGGTATCGACGTCGCCTCCGAGACCGGAACGGGAACCCAGTCGGGTAACACCCTTTTCATCGTCGACGGATTGCCCCGTGACATCAGCACGCTGCGGATGTCCGAGGTCGAATCCATCACCGTCCTCAAGGATGCGAACGCCGCGGTACTTTACGGTACCCAGGCCATCAACGGCGTGATCATGATTACGACCAAGCGCGGTTACGTGGGAAAGAGCAAGGCCAGCGTGGATTTCAACTACGGCCTTCGATCTCCGATCGAGCTTCCTTCCTATATGGGTTCGGCCGATTACATGACCTGGTATAACCAGGCGCGTGCCAACGACGGCCTCGATCCCCTGTACAGCGACGAGGAGATTGCGAACTATCGCAACGGCAATCCCTATCGCTATCCGTCCATGGAGTTCTATTCGGACCAATGGCTCCGTAAATCCAAGAACTACTATGACATCAATGCGGAATTCAGCGGAGGTAACAAGATGGTCAAGTACTATGTGAACGCCGGTTTCAATTCTCAGGGATCCCTCATCGATTTCGGTCAGTGGAAATCGGCCAGGAACAACACCATCAATGTCCGTACGAACATCGACCTGAAGATCAACGACTGGATCAACACCGAGGTGGATGCCACCGCGATGTTCCGGGACAACAAGACCGGCCGCGGAAACTTCTGGAACGCCGCCTACACGACGAGACCCAACCTCTATGCCCCTCTCCTTCCGATCAACCTGATTGATTCGGAGAATAAGGTTCTCCTCGCCCGCAAGAACGATGTGGACGGTCAGTTCATCTTCGGAGGAACGACCAACTACACCTCGTCAGCGTTCTCGAACGGATACGCGGGCGGACTTTTCAACGGCGTAGGCCGCCGGTACACCTTCAACGACCGGCTCAACTTTGATCTGGATGCCATTACGGAAGGCCTTTCTTTCCACACGAACATGAGTTTCGACTACGGCATCTTCTTCAACGAGACCGTATATAACAATGTATCCGTGTACCAGCCGACCTGGGCGGAGGATGAGGACAAGATCACGGCGATCACGCAGATCGGTACGGACAGCCGTCCGGGCACCAAGACCGTCGCAAATCCTTACTTCCAGCGCCGTATGGGCTTCTCCTCGACCCTGAGCTATGACAGGACCTTCGATGACGTCCATCATGTGACGGCGAATGTCCTGGCCTTCGCGAACCAATATAAATGGCGTCTCGGTAATGCTGACAACGATACTGAGACCGAAGGTACGGAAGCGCAGTTCCAAGGTTTGAAGCAGGCCCACCTGGGTTTCCAGGCGAGCTATTCGTACGACAAGCGCTACATCGTCGACTTCAGCGGCAACTACGCCAATTCGGTCAAGCTGGCTCCCGGTCACAACCGCGAGTTCTCTCCGACCGCAGGCGTGGCGTGGATCGTGAGCAACGAGGAGTTCATGCAGGGCTTGCCCTTCGTCGACTACCTGAAACTCCACGTGAACGGCGGTATCTTGAAAGGAGACGTCGGTATCGACGGGTTCTTCTACTATGACGCGATCTACGGCAGTTCCGGCACCTTCTATTGGAATGACAGCGGACGCAGTCAGTCCGGCCGTATCGCAAGCCGGGGCGGAAATGAGAACCTCCGGCTGGAGCGGCGTAACGAACTCACCGGCGGAATCGAGGGCCAGTTGTTCGGCAATGTCCTCGGTTTCGAAGTGAACGGGTTCTACGAGAAGTACTCCGGACAGGTGGTCCGCGCCAATACGCTCTGGCCCGGTTTCTACTCCGCTTATACTCCGTATGAGAACTACAACGTGGACAGCTACCGCGGCATCGAGGCCGGTTTGTCCCTGAACAAGCGCTGGGGAGACTTCAGCGTCTTTGCGGCGGCGAACATCATGTATGTCAAATCCAACATGGACGTCCGCAGCGAGATCTACGATGAGGATTACCTGTACCGCGTCGACCATCCGGTCGACGGGACCTGGGCCCTCGAGTCCCTGGGACTTTTCCAGAGCGCGGAAGAGATCGCCAGCAGCCCGCTCCAGACCTATGGTGACGTCCGTCCCGGCGACATCAAGTACAAGGACCAGAACGGCGACAACAAGATCGACGACAACGACCAGATCTTCGTCCGCAAATGGAATCCTCCTTTTACCGGCGGCTTGCAGTTGAAACTCTCTTACAAGGGCTTCACCCTCTATGCCCTCGGCCACGCCAACTGGGGCAAGGATTATGCGACCTTCATCGAGAACAACTACTATTGGGTCGACGCGACGGATCCGTATCCGACGCACGTGAAAGACTCATGGACACCCCAGAATCCGAATGCGAAGTGGCCTGCCCTGACCACGGCGGCTGCGAACAACAACAACCGGCGTTCCACATTCTGGATGTATGACAACTCGTATTTCCAGATCCGGAAGGTCCAGCTCAGCTATTCCCTTCCTGAAAAGGTTTGCAAGAAGATGCTCATGAGCGGCTTGCAGCTTTACGTGGATTGCACGAACCCGATCCAGTTCGCTCCGAACCGCATCTACCGGCAGACCACCGTCAACGGTGAGCCTTCCTACAGGGGTTATTCGTTCGGACTGCGTGCATCGTTCTGACCTTAAAACACGAAAAAGTCATGAAACACTACAGAATACTTTTCGCTTTAGCTTTGATCCCGGCGCTTTTCTCCGTCGCGGGATGTGATGATCCGTTCAATCCGGAGGAGAACTTCCGCATGAACAAAGACCAGGTCATCAGCCGTCCCCAGTACGCGGAAGGGTTGCTCGACTATGCATACACGCAGTTGCCCTACCGGACATTCCGTTTCGACGAAGTCGCTACGGACGACGCCGTTTCCAACCAGGCTACGAACACCTATCGTTTGTTGGCCACGGGATCCTGGAGCTCCCTGTCGAACGCCCAGGACATGTGGACGGTCTGTTACCGGAGTATCATGAACCTGAACGACTTCCTGTCCATCATCGACAAAGTCAACTGGAAACAATCGGATCCGGCTCAGAACGAAGCCTTCAAGATGCGTCTTTCCGGTGAGGCCTATGCCCTGCGCGGTGTCATGAAGTATTTCCTGCTTCAGAACCATGCCGGCGTGGGAACGGACGGGACGCTGCTCGGTATCCCGGAGTATAATACGCTGGTCAGTAACTTGGAGGATTTTGCCGCTCCGCGTCAGACCTTTGCCGAGAGTGTCGAAAGCGCCAACAAGGACTTTGACAAGGCCATCGAGTACCTTCCGATGGATTATGAGGATGTCTCTTCCGTTCCGGCCAAGTATGCGAGTCTCAAACTCTCGGTCGACCAGTACAACTTCGTTTTCGGCGGTGGTTTCACCCAGCGCATGAGCGGCCGTATCGCGCTGGCCTACAAGGCCCGCCTGGCCCTGCTTGCCGCAAGCCCCCGTTTCAATGAGTCCGGCAACACTTCTCTCTGGGAGGCTGCGGCCAACGCGAATTCGAAGGTCCTCTCCGATCTCGGCGGACTGAGTTATCTCGATCCCAAGGGCAATATCTTCTGGCTGAAGGAGCAGGTGACGGATTCCGACCTGAACGACGGCAACAAGAAGGATACCCACGAAATGATCTGGCGCCGTGAGATGCAGGAGATCAACACCTGGGAAGGCGACAACTACGCCCCGACCGTGTTCGGTCACGGCCGTATCAACCCGACCCAGAACTTCGTAGACGCCTTCCCGATGAAGAACGGATATCCCATCGACAAGGCTGCGTCCGGTTACGATCCCCAGCACCCTTATGCCAACCGTGATCCCCGTCTGGCCCAGATCGTGGTCTATGACATGAGCACGGAGTGGAACAAGACGATCCACATCCTGGACGGCACGACCAACGACGGTGTCGACAAGACCGAATACTCCACGCGTACGGGTTACTACATGCGGAAGCACCTCCGTGAGGATGTGAGCATGGAGACCGGCAAGACGAGCACGCAGAAGCACATCATCCCGATCATCCGCTCCACGGAAATCTTCCTGAACTATGCAGAGGCGGCGAACGAGGCCTGGGGCCCGGATGGGAAGGGTTCCAACGGTTATACCGCCCGAGAGGTCATCGCCGAGATCCGCAAGCGTGCAGGGATCACCCAGCCGGATGAGTATCTCGCGAGCGTCACTTCCAAGGAAGAGATGCGCAAGCTCATCCACAACGAGCGCCGTATCGAGCTGAGCTTCGAAGGTGCCCGGTTCTGGGATCTCAGAAGGTGGAAGGATAACCTCACCGAGCCCGCCAAGGGTATCCGTTTGGAGAACGGTACCTATAAGACGGTGGAGGTTGAGAAACGCGAATTCAAACCTTATATGATTTACGGCCCTATCCCGTTCAACGAAGTGATGAAGTTTTCCTTTGTCCAGAACCAGGGGTGGTAAAACAATGAAAACCGAATGATTATGAAAAAGAGAACATTCACTTTTTTAGTTGCCGCACTCACGCTGGTGGGATGTCACAACTTTAATACGGATTTCCCTGATTACACCTATACTACGGGTTATTTCCCCTATCAGTTCCCAGTCAGGACACTCGTATTGGGCAATGACGTATATCCCAACGACAACGACAATGCCGGCAAGTTCGTCATTTCCGCTGCCATGGGCGGTGTATATCAGAACAAGGTCGACCGCGTCATCAACTTCAAGGTGGACGAGTCGCTCTGCAACGGTGTCGCGTTCGCCAACGGAGATGTGATCAAGGCCCTCCCCAGGTCCTACTACACCTTGAGTGACGAGAATAAGATCACCATTCCGAAGGGAGAGTACAACGGAGGTATCACCGTGCAGTTGACGGAAGCTTTCTTCAACGATCCGGATGCCATCAAGAACACTTACGTCGTCCCTCTGGTGATGACCGGCACATCCGACCTGGACAGCCTGCTCGTGGGTTTGCCGGCAGTGCCTTCCGCAGACCGCCGTTTCTCGAACGAGTGGACCATCGAACCGAAGGACTTCACGATGTTCGGCATCAAGTACATCACGGAGCTCCACGGCAACTGGTTCCATTACGGATCGGCCTCCATCACCATGAAGGACGGCACGAAGGAAACGGTCGAGTACAAGGTGCCCGATGACTTCAACCACGATGTCACCGGCAACGAGCACGTGATGCTGACCACGACCGGCAGGCATACTTCCACGATGAAGCAGGCCCTCAAGGGTACGAAGATGAAGCTGACGCCCACCCTCGTGTTCACGCACAACGGGGAGAACGTCACCATCAGCGCGCCGGCAGGAGCCGACTATCAGGTCAGCGGAAGCGGAACCTACAAGCTTGACACCAGCAGCGCTTACAACCGTTTCAGCAACAAAGACCGTTATGTCGTCACCTATACCTTCACGCTGACCGATGCGGCGGGCAATGTTTACAAAGCCACCGATTATCTCGTCCAGCGCGACCGGGCGGTCGTCCGGGAGGTTTATACCTTGAAGGCGATCTGATAACAAGTGGTTTTTCTGAGAAGAGGGCGACTCCGTTCATGCTGACGGGGCCGCCTTCTTCTTTGTTATTTCACTTTTTGTTTCGTAACTTTAACTGAATCTTGAAATAACACTGAACTGTCACCAACTTCACTTACCATGAAAACTTTCATCAAAGCCTTTCTTTCCCTCTGCCTGCTGGCGGCGGCCCTTTCGCCGGCCTTCGCATCGGTATACACGCCGCGCTATTTCCTGACGACGAAATACAGCAAGGAGGACGTCCGCCAGGCGCTCGTCCTGAACCAGAAGTGGGTCGATTTCCCGGCCTATTCCGACCGGGCGGGATGGGACCGTTTCCTGGGTGACCGGAAAGCGGCTTTCATCGAGGCGGGCGAAAAATGCCTGGATTATACCTGGCGGGTCATCAAGGCCACCGACTATCTCGAGTTTGAGCGCTCGGGAGCTCGCTGGGACGGAGATAAGAGCGCAAACCTGTCCGCGTTGTCATCCCTGCTGATGGCCGAACTCGCCGAAGGTAAGGGGCGCTTCCTCGATCAGATCATCAACGGCATCTATGTATTCTCCGAGTCCACGTCCTGGGCCAATACAGCCCATAATTCCCTTCAGAAATCCCGCCGTGCCATCCAGGCCTGGGACGATCCGGTGTTTGACCTGACGGCCGGCACGACTTCGAATCTGCTGTCATGGGTCTATTATTATCTGCACGACGAGCTCGACAAGACCGATCCGGAGATTTCCCGTCGGCTCTACCATGAATTGAAACGCCGGATCCTGGATGTGTTCCTGACCAATGATAGTTTCTGGTGGATGGTGCGCGGTCCCAAGAAAGGACGGAGCAACAACTGGACCCCCTGGTGCAACTACAACGCCTTGAATGCCTTCATGTTGCTGGAGAATGATCCCGACCGGCTGACCGATGCGGTCTGGCTGTCCATGCAGTCCGTGGATGAATTTTTGAACTACACCCAGGAAGACGGAGCCTGTGATGAGGGACCCGGTTATTGGGACCGGGCAGCCGGAGCTGCCTGCGACTATCTGGAGCTGCTGGGCCGCATCACCGGGGGAAAACTCGGCCTTTTCGACCATCCGATGCTCCGCAATATGGGTGAATATATCGCCCGCTCTTATGTGGGGAAAGGATGGGTCGTCAATTTCGCCGATGCCTCCGCCCGGGGTGGCGGAAGCCCGTTCCTGATCTACCGTTTCGGAGAGGCTGTTGACAGCCCGGTCTTGAAAGGGTATGCAGCTTCCCTTTATACACCGGAGCGGAGCATCACCAGCGGTGCCGATATCTACCGGACGCTTGCAGCCCTCTCCATTGAGAAAGGTTTGGCGGCTGAAAAACCTGCCTTCGAGCATCCGGCGTATACCTGGTATCCGCAGACCGATGTCTGCTACATGACGGATGAGGGCCTGTTTGTTGCGACCAAGGGCGGTTACAACAATGAGAGCCACAACCATAACGACTGCGGTACGGTGTCCTTCTATGTCAATACCATCCCGCTTCTCATCGATGTCGGCGTCGGGACCTATACCCGCCAGACCTTCTCCGGCGAGCGTTATACCATCTGGACCATGCAGAGCAATTATCACAATGTCCCGATGATCAACGGCGTCGCCCAGCGCAATGGGAATGAGTTCAAGGCGACGGGTTCGTCTTTCGACCCTGCGCGGATGACATACTCGACGGATATCTCCAAGGCTTATCCCGAAGAGGCGCAAGTCCGGAAGTGGGTCCGTTCCTGCACCCTCAAGGATAGAGTCCTCACGCTCAAGGATGATTTCGTCCTGAGCAAGGCTGTCGCGCCCAATGTAATCAACTTCATGACCTGGGGGAAGGTGGACATCTCCACGCCCGGCATGGTCCGTATCGCTGCGAAAGGACAGGCGGCCGTACTCAGTTATGACAAGCGCAAATTCACGGCCTCCATCGAGACGAAGGCCCTGACGGACCCCCGGCTTTCGAACGTCTGGGGTTCCGAAGCCTACCGTATCAGCCTGACCGCCAAGACCCCCAAGGTCAAGGATACCTATGTCTTCACCGTCAGTCCGGCCATCGAGACAATGGACCAGTTGACAGACCGGGTCTTCGATATAGCCAAAGTCCAGATGATCCAGATGGACAGCCGCCTGTCCGACAGCCAGATGCCCCGTTCCTTTGACAAGGGAGAATTCATCCCTTCCAACCTGAACTGGTGGTGCAGCGGCTTCTATCCCGGAAGCCTGTGGTATGTTTGGAAGTACACCGGAGATGAAGAGGTCCGGAAACTGGCTGAGAAAAACACCCTGAAACTGGACGGTATCAAGAGCGTCGCCCACGACCACGACATCGGCTTCCAGATCAACTGCAGCTTCGGAAACGCCCTCCGCCTGACCGGAGAGGAACGCTGGGCCGAGCCGGTCGTTACGGCGGCGAACGCCCTGACCAGGCGTTTCAATCCCAAGACCGGCGTCATCAAGAGCTGGAACTCGAAAGGCAGGAACGGTGACTGGCTCTATCCGGTCATCATTGATAATATGATGAATCTGGAACTGTTGATGGAAGGTTATCGCCTGAGCGGGACCGATTCCCTGAAAACCATCGCCATGACGCATGCCAATACGACGATGAAACATCATTTCCGCGATGACTACACCACTTTCCACGTTGTGGATTATGATCCCGAGACGGGTGCCGTCCGGCATCAGCAGACCGCCCAGGGCCTTTCCGATGACTCGGCATGGGCGCGCGGACAGGCATGGGGTCTGTATGGATATACCATGATGGCCGAGAAGACGGGAGATCCTGCCTATCTCGCTCAGGCTCATGCGATTGCGAAAATGATCATCAGCTATCTCCCCGAGGATGGCGTGCCTTATTGGGACTTTAACGCTCCGAATATTCCGGACGCCTTGCGGGATGCCTCCGCCGGCGCCATCATCGCCTCCGCGCTGGTAAAACTCAGCCAGATGACGACGGTCAAACGGCTCGCTGAGACCTATGCGGCCCAGGCTGAGAGGACACTCCGTACGCTCGCTTCCGACGAGTATCTTGCCCCGGCCGGGACGAACGGGAATTTCCTGCTTCGTCACAGTGTAGGCAGCCTGCCCGGCAACAGCGAGGTCGATGTCCCCTTGACCTACGCCGATTACTATTTCCTGGAGGCGCTCCTTCGCATTAAGGGGATGGTTGACTGATAATCAGATTGTTATGCGCCTTTTTCCTTCCATCCTGCTGGTTTCGCTCCTGTTGGCCCTGTGCGGCTGCGATAATCGGAACACGGTCCCTCCCGAGCCTGAACCCGGTCCCGGTCCGGGACCCGTGGGCCCGCCGGTGAGTACGGCCTTGACTTTCCGTGCGACCCTGCAGCCCTTCACCGGAGCGGACGGTATCCCGGCGCCGGCCCTGCAATGGAAGGCAGGGGACAGGATTGCCGTCTTTTGCGGGAAAGAGAATAGTTCGAACCAGTACTCATACTCGACAAAAGAAGGGGATGGCGTTTTTACCGGTTCGGGGACCAAGGCTTCCCGGTATTGGTCAGTCTGGCCGCCTTCAATGGTCGAGCAATTCTCGCCAGGGAAGTCGGGAAACGGTCCTGACACCTTGTATCTCCATTTTCCTTGCGAGCAGAAGGGCTACGCCGGCAGTTTCGACCCGGCCGCCCTGGGTGCGGTGTGCACTTCCGCCGACACGAACCTGACATTCCGCAATGTGGGGGCGCTCGTCCGTTTTTCCCTGGCCGGATCCTCATCAGTCAGGCAAGCTATCCTCCGCACGACGGACGGCGCCCGTTTCGGAGGCGTCGCCAGGGTCACCCTTTCGTCCGACAACCAGCCTGTCATTTCGTCCTACGTGGACAAGAGATCTGCTTTTTCCGTCTGGCTGACACCCGATTCCGGAAGTACTTTTGAAAGTGGGGCGCCGTACTGCTTTTCAGTGCCGGCCCAGTCGTTCCCTTATGGGCTGAAGATCATCTTCACCAATACGGATGGAAAAGAGGCGGTCTGGAGCGATCCCACCCCCCGTACCGTCGCCCCGTCCTCCTTGCTGGATCTCGGTACGATCAGCGCGGACCAGCTCGAATGGGAGGATGTCGCGCTTCTGCAATTCGTGAAAGAGAGCAACAAGGCCCTCCTCTGGCCCTTTTCCAATCCCTCCGCAAATCCATTCCCCAGCGGATACAAGGATGCCCGGCAGACCGGACTGATGCGGGTGCGTCAGCCTTTGACCTTGAACGGGTTCGGCGATTTCGTCATTTATGCGGATTACGACACGGAAACCTATGCAAATCCGACGGATGCGCTCGGGCATTGCTATATCGCCCCGACCAGCCATACGGGCTTCCGCTACGGATCCAGCCCCGGATCCTACTTTGAGGTTCCGGGGAGGGAAGGGAAATCCGTCTATAAG